>Ga0157375_10000186_pt1 | contig 58217 bp, 50 predicted proteins | sample M35metaG_FD_115311 | JGI IMG/M metagenome (GOLD analysis project Ga0157375, IMG submission 115311) | Miscanthus rhizosphere microbial communities from Kellogg Biological Station, Michigan, USA - M3-5 metaG | ecosystem: Host-associated > Plants > Roots > Rhizosphere > Soil | place: USA: Michigan...
ATATTAATCAGCGTTGCCATGGTATCCAGGATTGCGAAGGCCTTCCAGGATTATTTCAGCAATGTGATCGTTCAGAAATTCGGTGCCCGGATCTTTACCGATGGACTGAAGCATTCCATGAGACTTCCCTACCAGGAATTTGAAGATCAAAGGAGCGGTGAAACTCTTTCCATCCTTACCAAAGTGAGAACCGACACAGAGCGGTTCATCATCTCATTTATCAACGTTCTTTTCGGGATGTTGGTTGGAATTGTTTTTGTGTCAGTTTATTCCTTCCATCTGCATTGGTCCATCATGCCGATCTATTTTGGTGGCATTTTGTTGCTTGCATTGTTGACCAGCCTGCTGAGCAGGAAGATCAAAGTGATCCAGAAACATATCGTAAAGGAAACGACTTCTCTTGCCGGATCTACAACTGAGTCATTACGAAATATTGAATTGGTAAAAAGCCTTGGATTGACCGACCAGGAAATTGGAAGGCTTAACAACAATACCTATAAGATTCTTGGTTTGGAGCTGAGAAAGGTCAAGAGCATCCGGACGCTCAGTTTCATCCAGGGAACCTTCGTAAATTTTCTCAGGCAGGTGATCATGTTCACCTTGTTGTTCCTCGTTTTCAAAAACAAGCTCACTGCCGGTGAAGTGATGACGCTGACTTTTTATTCCTTCTTCATTTTCGGTCCGCTCCAGGAAATCGGGAATATTATCCTCTCCTATCGTGAATCTGAAGCTTCTCTCAATAATTTTCACAACCTGATGACGAAGCTGCCCGAAAAACAACCGGAGAATCCTTTGCCATTGGGGCCGGTCAAAGAACTTCAGTTCAAACACGTCAGCTTTAAGCATCTGACGGCCAGTAATAATGCCATCGAAAACATCAGTTTCAGGGTCAATACCGGAGAAACCATTGCCTTCGTGGGACCTTCCGGCTCGGGCAAGAGTACCTTGATGAAATTGCTCGTGGGACTTTACCGTCCCATGGAAGGAACCATTCTGTACAACGGCATGGATGAGAACTCCGTCAACTTCGAAGACCTTCGCAATCAACTCGGGTTTGTGACACAGGACACACAATTGTTTGCAGGTACCATTCGTGAAAACCTGGTATTCGTATATCCTTCTGCCACTGAAATGGAATTAAAAGATGTGCTTCACAAGGCCTCCTGTGACGGTTTATTATCGCGCGCGGAAAAAGGACTCGATACCATGATCGGAGAAGGTGGTTTGAAATTATCAGGAGGAGAGAAGCAGCGACTTTCAATAGCGAGGGCATTGTTACGCAGGCCCAAACTTCTCATATTTGATGAAGCTACTTCCTCACTTGATTCCCTCACGGAAGAAGAAATCACGCAAACCATTCGCGAGGTTTCCTCACAAAGCAACCAGGTAACCATACTCATTGCGCACAGGCTCTCCACCATCATGCATGCCGACAGAATTTATGTGCTTGAAAAAGGAGAAGTAGTGGAAACCGGCGATCACGAGTCCCTCATCAATGAGAAAGGGCTCTATTACGCGATGTGGAGACAACAAATTGGAGAAAGGAAAAAATTGCAGGCAGTTCCCCCGGTTCAACCCGTTGCCGCAACTGGCTAATTATTCTTTCCAATCAAAGTTTAGCGGAATATTCACCTTAATACTTGCGTTCCTGCCCATGTTGAATACGCCTGACCTGCCGGTCACGAGGTTCACGGGTGTATATTTTAACCGGCTCAGATGATTCTGGTAAGCCACATCCGTGATGTTATTCACGGCAAGATGCACACTTAATAAAGTCTTTCCCTTTTTATTCTGAATATCAGTTCCAGCGCCCGCGTTCAGCAGTGAGTAACCGGGTGTGGGCGTCTCCGTGTTGAAACCAGTGAAAGGATTGTTTTGTGCAAAAGTATTTTCGAGTTCGATGCTGACATATAAATTTCTGAGACCCTTGCCTTTTTTCAAAAAGTTTCCTCTCAGGTCATCAATCAATTTGGCCGCGGGAATGAAGGGAAGGTTTTTGCTGCCGTCCTGCGTTTCACTCAAAAGGCCGCGAACATAACTGAATGTATTCTCAAAGTGCAGCCAATCGAGCGGATGCGGGTGGATATCAAAATTGATTTCCGCTCCGTACAATTTCGCATCATTCTGTGCAAACCTGAAAGCAAATGTCGAGTCAGGTCCATTCATAATCACAGAATCTCCACCAGCAACTGCAGAAAGTTTTCGATAGTAGATAAAATTGTGGATCCCATTATAGAAGAGGCTGGCGTTCAGAGACACGTGTTCGGAGTTTAATTCAACACCGCCGTCAACCTGTATGCTGGTTTCGGATTTCAGGTCCTGCTCACCGTATTCATACCTGTTGGTGCCTTCATGGGCGCCGTTGCTGGCCAGTTCAGGGATGCTGGGTGATCTGAAGCCGCGGGCCAGGTTTAATTTCAAGGTGAGCAGTTTGCTTACCTCGTAACTGAGACCGGCACTTCCGGAAACATTCGTAAAGTCTTTTTCGAATCCCTGGAATTTGAGGTCCGAACCCAACATCAGTTCCTTTGAATTAAGGTGGCGATTGTCTACCCGCAAACCGCCACTCACCGTCATTTTTTCCAACCGCTTTTGCGCATACACGAATGCGCCAACATCAAATAAGTTGTATTCAGGTATAAGGAACTGAACACCCTTATTCTGGTTTTCCTGCTGCATTCCGTTGAGGCCTACGGTGGTCTTCCAGTTCTTTTTTTCGTGAAAGTGATATTGAAAATTGTAGCTGAATGTGTGCAGATCAAAGTAGAGGGATTTCTCCTCCGGATCAAGGACATTTCCAAATTCCTGGCGTTGGTTTCTTTGCCATCCCACGGTAGCGGTCATACGACCCTGCCCAACATTAAAACTATTGTCGGATGTAATTTTGAAATGCTCTATATGCTGTTTCGGAACGAAAGGGTCAGTGCCGGTGAAATCGCTGCCGGAGGCGATTTCCTTTCCTTCTATCCCTCCCTGGTTAACCAGCTTTAAAAATTTGCCAGTCGCTGAATCTCTTTCCCCCTCTATTAAACCCAAATGTTGGTTGAAATTGCTAACCAGCAAATGACTATAGCCCCATCCCTTGTTGATGCCGAGATAACCGCCAAAATTCAGTTCATGAAATTTTGAATTGAAAACATACCCGTCGTACCGGTTTTGATAATCTCCTGCGTCTTTCACCGTGCCGTAAAGATTCCAGTTGATGCCGTGCCTGTTGCCGGCAATATTCGCATTGAACCCACGAAGCTGGTTATTGGTCTGGTAGTTGGCGAGTATATTCCCCTTGATCGTGCCTTCAGGAACAGGCACGTTTGTGATAAAATTTACAACCCCTGCAAGTGCATCACTGCCATACATAATCGAAGCAGGTCCTTTTAATACTTCCGCCTTCGCAACACTGTATTCGTCAATTTCAATTCCATGTTCATCACCCCACTGTTGTCCTTCCTGTCTTACACCATCATTGATCACCACCACCCGGTTGTATCCCAATCCCCGGATAACGGGTTTTGAAATGGCGGCTCCCGTGGTAATCTGGGAAACACCGGCAATTTTGCCCAGCGCATCGATGATATTGGTGGATGGCGATTTCAGCAGGTCTTCCCGCTTCAAGATACTAACGGGAACGGGCAATCGCTTTGTTTGAGTCGCTGCCGACACACCCGTCACGGTAACTGCCTCGCCCTCCACGACGGATGCACGCAGTACAAAGTCCTTCACCGTCTCTTCGGAGATGGTCACCTGTTCAATCACAGAACCATAACCCGTGTAGGAGACCTCAACCAGAAGTTTCCCTTCCGAAAGATTTTGAATTTTGAAGATTCCATCCTGGCCGGCAATCGCACCTCGTTTAAGATCAGGGAAATAGACCGATGCACCCCCCAGGGCGTCTCCGGTTTGGGCGTCCCGAATATGTCCACTCAGGCTTGCCCGGTTAACGGCTTTCGCAGGTCTCCCGGATTCCTGGGCTACCAAATGACAATTAAAAAGTAAGCCTGCGGCTAAGAATGCCAGGCTTGTTATAAAATTTCCCCGTTTTTGAAACATTGTTGCAAATATAGGCCATCGCTAAAAGCCGCCAATAAATTTTTGCAATTAGCTCGTTAACCGGCTATTTCCTGAGTACTACGGTAAAGAGGGAGCCCTTGCCTGGTTCGCTTTCGCAGGTGATCCTGCCGTTTAGTTCTTCCACAATGCGCTTTACAATGGAGAGCCCCAGCCCGGTAGAAGCTTCCCCGGCCGTGGGTTGTGTGGAAATCTTACTGTATTTGGAGAATAGATTGGGCAATTCCTCCTTCGGTATGCCCAGACCCTCGTCCTGAACAACGATGGACACCGCGTCCTTCTCTTCGCTAACGCTTACCCATACCTGCCTGCCGGGCATGGTGTATTTAATGGCATTCGAAATAAGATTCTCGCAAATCCTGCTTACCAGTTGCTTGTCACTCATAAACAGCACTTCCCGGTCATGATGATCGTAATGCAGCTTAATGGCCTTTTTCTCCGCCGAAGGTTTGTACGAATTGACCATTTCTTCAACGAAGATTTTGAGGTCGAAATTCTCGAGCGACAATTTCTGGCGGTTGGTCTCGGCCTTTTCAACATCCAGGATATTGCGGATCAGCTTTTCTCCACTGACTGTTGAACTTTCAATCCTGGAAATCGCCTTCTTCTGCTCGGGCGAAAAATTGTCCGGCCCGGAATTCAGGATTTGCGTCCACATTTTAATATTGGCAAAGGGTCCGCTCAGGTCATGTGACACCACACTAATTAATGAATTCTTCTCGTAGTTCAACTCATACAACTTGTCGTTTTGCTTTTGGATGAGGTCATTCTTTGCTTGCAGCTGTATGTTTTTCTTGTGGTTCTGGTAAAGATAGAATCCGATCCACCCGGCCACAAAAACGGCAATGATAGCCAGGAAAGTGACGTAGCGATTTTGAATTTTTTGTTTGTCCACCTCCACGCGCAACAATTGATTTTGCTGTTCTCTTTTTTGCGCGTTGAATTTTTCTTGCAGTGTGGCAATGGCCCTGTTCGTCTTATCATTGAGCAGGCTGGTGTCGATTGTCAGTTTGGACTGGAGAAGCTCATAAGCCTTTTGGAAATTGCCGGCTTTCTGATAATACTTCGCTGTAATTTCATAACTATCCGACTGCCTGCTTCGAGATTTCAGTTCAGTAGCCAGGCTCATTGCCGCGTCTACATATTTCTTGGCAGAGTCAACCCTGCCCATTTCGAGAAATACATCGGCCAAATTCAAACAATCGTACCAAAGGGAACCCTTCTCGTTGGTCGAAGTATGAAGCAAAAAATTGTGCTGGAAATAAGGGAGGGCAAGGTCGTACCGCTTCTCGTCGAAATAGACGTTGCCAATATTGTTGTAAATGGTCGAACTGTCCCAGCCGCCCTGAATGGTGCGTGCGCGCCTCAATCCTTCGTTGAGCACATAAAGGGCACTATCGTGCATATCAAGTTGATTGTAGATAGCGCCGAGATTTTCATAGCCGGTTACCAATCCGGGAATATTGCCAGTCTTTTTTTCCAAATTCAGACTCTTCAGCAACATTTCTTTTGACTTCGCAGGCTGCTTGATATTTGAATATAGAATTGACAGATCGCTGAGCGCCGAAATTTCATACCCGACATTTCCTAATCGCTCTGCTTCTTCCAGCGTCTTCAGATAATAAACAGTGGCACTGTCGTAATCACCCTGCATTTCAGTATAGATGGCCAATAGTCTTAATGCTAGTACTGAACCCGTACGTAATTGGATTTTTACCGATTGTTCCCGGATATAATTGGAATAGTAGAGTAATGAATCGGCCTTGGTTTCATCAAAATTCAGACATCGGTCATAAATACCGCGCAAATAAAGGCTGTCGACTTTTTGCGCACGTACTCCACTAAAAATGATGCAAAGCAGCAGTGGAAGGCAGGATTTCAAAATGGACGGCAGGCGCATGTTATGATGGGAAATAAGAATTTGCGCTATTCGATTAGATTGTTTCTAAGGGCGTACTTTACCAGGCCGACGGTGTTGTTGACACCCAATTTTGCGATTAAGTTCTTTCGGTGTGTTTCCACGGTGCCCACGCTCAGGAATAATTTTTCTGCAATTTCTGAATTGCTGTACTCCTTGCAAACGAGTTTCAGAATTTCAATTTCGCGTTTGGTCAGGATTTCATCAATTTTCTTATCATCCACAATTAATGTCTGCCGGTGATCATCGTCTTTCACAGTGATGTCAACGTCTTTGCTGTAAAATGTGCCTCCGGTAGCAACGGTCTCAATGGCCTGGATCAACTCTTCAAACGGCGCACTTTTGAGAATATATCCCTGGATATCAAATTTCATCAATCGATGAATGAATCTGGTTCCCCGCATGAGGGTCAGATAAATGATCTTCAGTGATGGTTTAATTGACCTTATTTGCTGAATCAGCTCTTCGGGTTCTGCGTCGGGAAGTTGAACGTCCAGCAGGAGAATGTCGATATCGAGTTTGGGCAATTCTGAAATCAGCGCCTGACCATACTTACTGCTGCCTACAACCGAAATATCTTTTTGACGGGAAAGCAATAGTGTCAACCCTTCCAGGTACATTTCGTGGTCTTCAGTGATGTACACTTTTATCATGTAGCGTTATTTGTGGCCCGGTTTGGCGGCGTAAATATAAGTTTTTAGAAGGTGAAAGGTGAATGGCCTTTTACCTTTCACCTTTAACCCTCAACCTCCTGTTCTAACGCTTTATAAATTTAAATATTTTCCTATCCGGCTTTTAGCAGGGCTTTACCTGCCGATCCGATCCGTTCTGAAGCCTTAAGAAGTAGCCACCCCTTGACAGACCCCTGCCGTTAAAGGTAATGGAATGGGATCCGGCTGCATAGCCCTGGTCAATGGGATTTCTGATGCCCCCACCCACGGTATCGATCACCTGAACCCAGGTGTGACCGACGGCGGTTTAAAATGTGATGGCGGTATCATCAACAAACGGATTCGGACAGTTGCAAATGACCTGGTGGACAATTTCATTTTCCGTCCACGGTCCTGTATGGATTGATGCCTGAAGTAAGATGGCGTTCTGTACGTTTGTTTAACCTGAAAAAGTCGCCGGAAGAGATCAAAAATGCTGGCAGGGAAGCCCGGCGTTGGATGGAAAAATATATGGGGATTTACGTGTCAAGAAAATCCTCACTCTCCTTACTACTACTATACTTCGTAAATAGTTTATCGATGGCGCCGCCGAAGAGGGGAAATTTTTCTTTCGCAAAGTCTTTAATAATTGTAATGGCTTCGTAAGCTTGTTTCTCTGTGAGTCCGGCTGCTTTTAGCCTATCGATTAAGTCTTGCACTTTTGAATTTTTTCTTTTTAATTTTTACTGCTAAGCCACTTTCAATAAACTCATCTTACTCTTTTCAAATTTATGCTTTGCATAATCCATGGTAAGATGAAATTCTTTCTCCTTGGATGAAGGCAATTCAAACATTGCATCAGTAAGAATACTTTCGCAAATACTCCTCAACCCGCGCGCACCCAGTTTATATTCTACCGCCTTGCTCACCATAAAATCATACACGGTTGGTTCAATGCTTAACTTGATGCCTTCGAGTTCAAATAATTTCGTGTATTGTTTTACCAATGAATTCCTGGGAACAGTAAGTATCGCCCTCAGGGTTTCTGCATCCAAAGGATTCAGGTAGGTAACCACCGGGAGACGGCCCAGTAATTCCGGAATCAATCCGAACGATTTCAGGTCCTGTGCGTTGATAAACTGCAACAGGTTTTTCTTCTGGTATTCCTGCATCTCCTTGTTCACGTTGAAACCGATGGCATGGGTATTCACCCTTCTTGCGATTAATTTATCAATGCCATCAAACGCACCACCGCACACAAACAGGATATTCTGTGTATTAATCTTGATCAATTTTTGTTCGGGATGCTTGCGTCCTCCCTGTGGGGGAACCAGGACTTCAGTGCCTTCCAACAATTTCAGCAATCCCTGCTGTACGCCCTCGCCGCTTACATCGCGCGTGATAGACGGATTATCTCCCTTCCTCGCGATCTTGTCGATCTCATCAATGTAGACAATTCCTCTTTCGGCCGCCGCAACATCATAATTGCAAACCTGCAGCAATCTTGTGAGAATGCTTTCTACATCTTCACCCACATAACCGGCTTCTGTAAACACCGTCGCGTCAACGATAGCGAAAGGAACATTCAGCAATTTGGCAATCGTCTTGGCCAAAAGTGTCTTGCCGGTTCCCGTCTCACCCACCATGATGATATTACTCTTCTCAATTTCTACTTCTGTATCGGTAACTTTTTGTTGAAGGCGTTTGTAGTGATTGTAAACGGCAACTGCAAGAACTTTCTTGGCATCATCCTGGCCGATTACATACTCATCCAGGAATTTTTTGATCTCCATCGGCTTCTTCACATTCAACTTGAATTCAGAACCCGTGGCGTCCGACTTAAGCATCAATTCCTGTTCGATGATTTCCCTTGCGTGCTCCACGCAATTTTCGCAGATATGACCTTCCTGTCCCGCGATCAGAATCTTCACTTCGTCGCGATTCCTTCCGCAGAAGGAGCAATGCAAGGTGGATTTTGCCATGTGTTTATTTCGTTTTTAGAAAGGGCCTTTGCAACAAAGATCGGCAGGTTTTGGATAAATGCCCTTTCAATAAAGACTATTTAGCGCTTCAAAGTTGTTGCAAGAAAAAAAAAAATTCCAAATCCCGATTTTAGCAGGATTTGGAATAGGTCTGTAAAGATAATCATTTATATCTTTTCAAGCAACTTATCTACTATGCCATAAGCGACTGATTCTTTGGCATCCATCCAGTAATCCCGGTCAAAATCCTTTAGCACTTTGTCCACTTTCTGACCGCAGTTTTCGGCCAGGATCTGAGCGCCCAGGAGCTTGGTTTTGCGGATTTGTTCGGCCATAATCTCCAGGTCGGCCGAAGTTCCCTGGCCGCCGCCGCTGGGCTGATGTATCATTACCTCTCCATGAGGATAGATGAACCTTCTACCCTTCTTGCCGCCGCTCAAAAGAATGGAACCCATGGAGGCAGCCATGCCCATGCAGATGGTAGAAACCGGACTGCTGATCATTCGAATGGTATCATAAATCACCATTCCTGAAGTAACCAGTCCACCCGGACTATTGATATAAAAAGAAATCTCTTTTGCGCTATCCAGCGCGTCGAGGTATAGAAGCCTTGAAGTAATGTCCTTTGCACTTTTATCGTCGACCGGCCCCCAGAGAAATATCTTACGCTGCTCGATAAATTTTTTATCGAACTGCCAGTTGCTCACCATTTTCTCTACCGGGTTCTCGGGCGCTTCTTTGGGTTCATCATCGTCATCCATTCTGTATCCATACTTGAATTGATTCCATTGCATATGTGTCGATTGATAGGATTGTTAGATTATTTGTTCTCTTCTTTCATTTTCTTGGGATTGATCAGCAGCACTTCGTCAACCAGCCCATACTCCTTCGCCTCCTGCGCTGTCATCCAATAATCGCGGTTGCAGTCCTCCGCAACTTTCTTAATGTCCTGGCCGCTATGGTACGCGATCACTTCGTACAGTTCCTGCTTCACACGCTTCACCTGGTTCACGGTGATTTCAATGTCGCTGGCCTGGCCGCCTGCACCCGCGCTTGGCTGGTGCATCATGATGCGGCTGTGACGCAAGGCAGTACGCTTCCCCTTCGCGCCGGCACACATAAGCACCTGCGCCATGCTTGCTGCGATACCCGTGCAGATGGTAGCGATATCCGGAGTGATGTATTGCATCGTGTCATAAACACCCAGACCCGCATACACGGCACCACCCGGACTATTGATATACATTTGAATATCCCGGGTACGGTCGGTGCTTTCCAGGAACAGCAATTGGGCTGTGATGATATTTGCTACTTCGTCGCTGATGGGATAACCCAGAAAGATGATCCGGTCCATCATGAGTCGACTATAAACGTCCATAACGGCAACGTTCATCGGACGTTCTTCAATGATATTGGGCGTTAGACTGGTGATCATACCCTTGGTATAGGCATCCAGTGTATTGCTCGAAATACCCTTGTGTTTAATCGCGTAACGTTCAAATTCGTTTCCAAGGTTCATATAGAATATTTCAGTGTTTGATTGGCAATTTAAGAGATTTGGTCAACCAAATACCATGCGAGGCTAAAAATCGGACATTTTGCCAGTTCGTTGATCGTTGTTCGTTGGCCGTTGACCGTTTGACGTTGTTCGTTGACCGTTGAGCACCTGGCAAAAATTAAAACGCGACGAAAAGCCAGAATATGGCCAAGCGTCGCGCTTTAATTTTATACTTTCCGGTCAACGAACAACGATCAATGACTAATGCTCATGATCATGTTCCTTCTGCAGCTTTCCAAAATCTTCTACACTGATTGATTTTTCAGTGGGCGTGATTTTCGTCTCAGACCAGTTGAAAATCTTTTCCGTCACCAACCTGCGATAAGCGCTTTCAACCTGCTGCTCATCTTTCAGCATTCTCTCAACATAACTGTCGAGCCAGCTGGTGTCTTCGCCAAGATTCATTGAGCCGAAATATCCCATCACCTGCTGCCTCATGAATTCACGCATTTCTTCCGGATTTACTTCCAGTGCATTTTCGCGGATGATCTTATCGCTCACCAATGTCCATTTCAACTGGTTCTTGAATGTTGGGAATTCCTGTTCTACTTCATCCGTTGATTTTTGCTTTTCCCCACTGGTTCCAATCCATTTTTTCAGGAAAGACTCGGGGAATTCCATGGAGGTGTGCTCCGCAAGCAGATGGTAAAGTTCGTGGTGAAGATGGTTCCGGGACTGGCTCTCCCAGTATTTCTCGATTTCCGATCTGATTTCTTTTTTGAGTTCATCCTCACTTGCAATCTCCTTGGCGGGATATACTTCCTTGAAAAATTCTGCATTCAATTCGCGCGGCTCAATCAATCCTACTTTTGTAATGGTGAGCTTAAAATATTTTTCTGCGTTGGCTGGATCATTCTTTTCCAGTTTCAGATCATCGAGGATCCATTCACGCTCCTTGTCATCAAAGGCAGATTTCAACTGGATCACCAGTGAATCGTCTTTCTTCAGTCCCATCAGGCCGGGCCTGGTGGCCTCGCTGAAATATTTTACCAAAACCGAATTTTCTTTTCCTTCCGCACCTTCGACAATGTTCCCTTTTTCGTCGGATTCTTCGAATTTTATGTTCAACACATTTTCGTCGGTGGTTACAGCTTCGGGCTCCCCCAATTTACCCATGCGCTGCTGAAGACGTTTTACTTCGTCGTTCACCATCTCGTCCGTCACTTCGATCTTGTAACGGGTAAGCTTAGCCGAAGAGAGGTCGGGCAGTTGAAAATCGGGTTTCAATCCGATCTCAAAAGAAAAACTGTAATCACTCGGATTGTTCATGTCTAAATTCCGCGCGTCATTGGCCGAGGCGGGCAGGGGTTGGGCGAAGATGTCAAGCTTCTGCTGTCCCAGGTAGTCCACCAATCCTTTTTCCACGCTTTTCAGGACTTCGTCGGTGAACACGGAGGGGCCGTGCATTTTCTTCACCATCCCGGTTGGAACCATTCCTTTTCTGAAGCCAGGAATATTAGCCACTTTGGCATATTGCTTCAGGGCTTTTTCAAAAGAGGGAAAATAGTCTTCCTTCTTCACGGTCACGGTCAGCTTATCGTTTAACAAGCCGATGTTTTCTCTTGTAACTGTAGACATAATCTTATTGAATTAATTGGTCAACACTGGACGGTTCCAGGTAAACTGATCCGGCCGGAATCCCGGCCTTCGTTCCAGCAGCAGTTCTGCAGAGTGCGCATGGAGGGACTCGAACCCCCACGCCTTGCGGCACCAGATCCTAAGTCTGGCGCGGCTACCAATTACGCCACATGCGCATCTTCCAAGCTTTCCGTCGCATCCGTTTCGTCCTATTAATCAACCGATTATGAGCTTAAAAATGAGCGTCCGGCGACTTGGGGCTGCAAATTTACTGCATTTCGCCAGAAAAGTCGAAAGAAAAGCTTTTTCAGTAAATTTGGAGGATATGGATAATATCCTGACGATACCCAGGTATAACTTGAGTGAGGAGGAGGAGAAAAAGGAGATCCTCAGGCAATACCGTGCCCTACTTAGAGCGCTGAAACCCAAGCTGAAACCCGGTGATAAGGAGCTCTTGAGGACTGCCTTTGAGATGGCCGCCGAGGCTCACAAAACCATGCGGAGGAAGAGTGGTGAGCCCTATATCCTACACCCCCTGGCAGTAGCCATGATCTGCGTGGAAGAAATCGGACTGGGTGTCCGTTCAACCATCTGCGCCCTTCTCCACGACACCGTTGAGGATACAGACATCACCCTGGAAGACGTGGAGCGGGAATTCGGAAACGAGATTGCCAGGATCATAGACGGGCTTACGAAAATCTCCAATGTCGTTGATACCAATAGCAGCCAGCAGGCCGAAAATTTCAAGAAAATTCTGCTGACGTTAACGGACGACCCGCGCGTTATCCTTATCAAACTTGCCGATCGCCTCCACAACATGCGTACACTGGACAGCATGAAGCGGGAAAAGCAACTGAAGATTTCTTCCGAAACGGTGTATGTGTATGCTCCTCTTGCACACCGCATGGGGCTATATACCATTAAGACGGAACTGGAAGACCTCGCGATGAAATACCTGGAACCCGACGTGTACAAGGAAATCGCGAGGAAATTAGCAGAGACAAAAAGGGAACGCAGCCGATACATCAACGAGTTTATCAAACCGATCAAGGAAGGTTTAGACAAGGCGGCTTTGAATTATGATATCTACGGAAGACCCAAGTCCATTCACTCCATCTGGAATAAGATGAAAAAAAAGGCGGTCTCTTTCGAAGAAGTGTACGACCTCTTTGCCATTCGAATCATCCTGGATTCACCCCAGGAAAAAGAAAAAGAGGATTGTTGGAAAGTCTACTCGCTCATAACCGATATGTATACCCCGGCCCCGGAAAGGTTGCGTGACTGGCTCAGCAATCCAAAAGCCAATGGTTATGAAGCGCTGCACACCACCGTCATGGGCCCTCAGGGAAAATGGGTGGAAGTGCAAATCAGGACAAGGCGCATGAATGAAATTGCGGAGAAGGGTTTGGCGGCGCACTGGAAATACAAGGAGGGGACGAATGATGAAAGTCGCTTCGATAAGTGGTTTTCACAAATCAGGGAAGTCTTGTCCACACAGGATTCCAGCTCAATTGATTTTCTGCAGGATTTTAAGACTTCATTTCTCGCCGAGGAAATTTATGTATATACCCCGAAAGGTGACGTAAAGATGTTACCGGTAGGTGCCACTGCACTCGACTTCGCTTTTGCTGTACATAGTGTGGTTGGTTCAAAATGCATTGGCGCGAAAGTGAATCACAAACTTGTTCCGATCTCGCACAAATTAAGAAGCGGAGACCAGGTTGAAATCATCACTTCGAACAAACAAAGTCCTTCGGAAGACTGGCTCAATATTGTTGTAACTGCAAAGGCCAGGAGCAAAATCAAGGATGCACTCAAGGAGGAAAAAAGAAAAGTGGCCGATGATGGCAAGTACACACTTCAGCGAAAGCTTGAAGGGATGGGTGCCGCTTTTTCGCAACATAATATAGATGAGCTCACCGGCTTCTATAAACTTCCCTCACAACTGGATCTTTTTTATCGCATTGCCATTAAGTCACTCGATTTAAAAGAGCTCAAGGATTTCCACGTGCTGGGTGATAAACTTGAACCTCCCAAGCCGCACAGACCTGAACCCGAAATCAAACACGAAACAGAAACAACAAGAGCGCCTTCGAAAAAAGATGCAGAGCTAATCATCTTTGGCGAAAGCAGCGACCGAATTGTATACACGCTTGCCAATTGTTGCAAGCCCATTCCGGGCGATGACGTGTTTGGTTTTGTTTCGAGTGGAAAAGGCCTGATCATTCACCGCACAAACTGCCCGAATGCCGCGAGACTTTTGTCGCATTTTGGTCATCGCGTCGTGAAAACGAAGTGGGCAAAAAATAAAGAAATATCTTTCCTCACGGGTATTAAGATCATCGGACTGGATGACGTTGGAGTTATTAACAAGATTACAAACCTGATTTCCGGCGAATTGAAAATTAATATCAATGCACTGACCATTGAAGCAAAGGATGGCCTGTTCGAGGGAAACATCCGCGTATATGTACATGATAAGGATGAATTGGAGGAATTAGTGGACCGCCTGCTAAAGCTTCCTGGCATTGAGCGCGTTGATCGATATGATACCGAGTCCGCTTAAATTGTCACAGTTCTGACATAAAATAAAAGTTGACCATTCATCACAATTTCATTTTCAATTTTTTCTAATCAAGACAAGAATCTTGATCTTGTGTGTTGCACCTTGTATGCAGCTACAAGTCAGTTTTACTTGTCTGCACATACACTGACAGCACATATAAACCAAAATTTTCGGCATGAAAAAATTATCAAGAAAGGTATGGTCGGTCCTGATCGGACTGTCCATTCCCGTCTTCATGCTGGCACAGACCACCGTCTCCGGACGTGTTACAGAAGCAACTACGAATAACCCCGTTGCGGGTGCTTCTGTTTTGGTTACTGGTACCAGCATTGGCGCAACCACAGACGCAGACGGAAAATTCAGCGTGCAAGTTCCTTCGGGAAAAACTCAATTAACAATCAGTTATGCAGGATTCAAAGCTCAAACGGTTGCGATAGGCGCCGGCAACCTGCAGGTAAAACTGGCAGAAGACTTTGGCAAATTGGAAGAAGTGGTAATCTCAGGTTTGGCAACCACCGTAAAGCGTTCCAATTTGGCCAATGCTGTTGCAACCATAAATAGCAAACAGCTGTCGGGAACTGCTCCAGCCCCCACTTTTGATGCGGCATTGAGCGGAAAGATTCCCGGTGCCACCATCAACGCCAATTCCGGTGCACCGGGTGGCGGTATATCGGTTAAGCTCAGAGGTGTAACATCGGTTTTCGGTAACACGCAACCCTTGTTCGTGATTGACGGTGTGTTTGTTGACAACACCGCGGTCCCCGCCAACACCAATTTTGTTACCGCTGCCGCTGCTGCTGGTAATACTGCTAACCAGGATAACCCCTCCAGCAGGATTGCCGACATCAACCCTCAAGACATCGAGAACATCGAGGTCCTGAAAGGTGCTTCTGCGGCTGCCATTTATGGATCGAAAGCCGCAGCCGGAGTGGTGATCATCACCACCAAACGCGGCAGGTCCGGACAAACGCGGATTAACTTTTCACAAGACATTGGCGTTGTAAAAGTGCAGCACCTGGTTGGTGTGCGCCAATGGGATTCAACGAAAGTGAGAGAGGCCAATTATAGCGTGGATGATTTCAACGCGGCTGAAGCTGCAGGAAAAATCTACGACTATGAAAAAGAAGTATATGGCAATACAGGATTCCTGACCAATTCACGCCTCAGCATCAGCGGTGGTAGTGATAAGACCAGCTTTTACCTGGCAGGAACCGTGAGGAAAGAAGACGGAATCGTGAAAAACACGGGCTATAAGAACAACACGATCCGCCTTAACCTGGATCACAAAGTGACGGATCGTATATCCCTTGGCGTTAGCAGCACCTATATGAATACGTCATCCGACAGAGGTTTGACGAACAACGATAACGCTGGCGTTTCATTGGGCGTGGCGCTCAGTTCCACACCCACCTTTGCTGAATTGCACCAGGACGCGCAAGGAAACTGGCCCGCGAACGGATACGCAGCATCCAATCCCCTTGAGACCATTGCAAAAATGCGCAACAACGAAACGACCAATCGTTACATTGTTGGCGGAAACATCACTGCGAAATTGTATGAAACACAGAAATCCAGCACAAGCCTGATTTTGCGCGGCGGTGTTGATCACTACGACCTGAAGACAGAGGCTATTTTCCCCAGTTCATTGCAGTTTGAGCAGAACACAACCAAGGGTGCATCCATCCAGGGCACTGCTTCAAATACCAATCTGAACTGGATTGCCTCGCTGGTTAACAAAACCGAAGTGAACAGCAACCTGGATTTAACCACCTCACTGGGTGCAACCATGGAGCAGGTTAATTTCGAACTGATCAACAGCGTCGCTACGCAATTGATCGGTACGCAAACCAATATCGACCAGGCCGGTGCACTGAGTGCGACGCAATTCCGCACCAAGAATCGCGATAACGGCTTCTTTATCCAGGAGGAAGCACGTATCAGTGACTATCTCTTTCTTTCCGCAGGTGTTCGTTTCGATAAATCGACCAACAACGGTGATCCCGAAAAATTCTATACGTTCCCGAAAGGCGCCGTTTCCTGGAATCTTTCCAAGATGTCTTTCTGGCATTCCGATTTGATTAACAACTTTAAATTGCGCCTGGCATATGGTGAAGCGGGTAACTTCCCGGCTTACGGCAGTAAATTTACAACGATGGTTTCTGCCAACACGGGAGGCAATCCTGGTTCCTTGGTTAACATCATTGCCGGCGAACCTTCGATCAAACAGGAAAGGCAAACGGAATTGGAAGCCGGAGTTGACATGAGCATGTTAGGAGGCAAATTGAATATTGAGGCCTCAGTATACCAGAAGAAGATCTATGACTTCCTCCTGCAGGAGAATGTGCAGCTGTCTACAGGGTTCTCCCAAAAATGGGTGAACGCGGGTGACCTTCGCAACCAGGGTATTGAGTTGTCCTTAACTGCCATGCCCGTAAACACGTCCAACATTCGTTGGACCAGCACCACGAATTTCTGGTTGAACCGTTCAGAGGTTACAGAGTTAAGAGTTCCCGCCACACCGTTGGGTGCCTTTGGTAGCACACTGGGTACGTTCTACATTGAGAAAGGTGCATCTGCCACTCAATTGTATGGTATACGCGGTGACCTGCCTCCGGGCAAGATTGGTGATATTGAACCCGATTTCCAAATGACCTTCCTGAATGAAATTACCTTCCATAAGAATCTCAGCTTGCGATTCTTATTCCATTGGAAACAGGGAGGTGATAACTTAAACCTTTCTGAACTCCTGAATGACCTTGGTAAAACCAGTCATGATTATGATGACCAATCCCTCAAGTCAGGTACAAAAAATGGCGATTATCGGGTGAGCCAGTTGGGTACCACGTCAACCATCTTCGCACAGGACGCGAGCTATTTCAGGGTGAGAGAGATCGGACTCTATTATACTTTCGACACTAAAAATTGGAAATATGTGAAAGGCTTACGGTTAGGTGTAAGCGCCAACAACTGGTTCACCATTACCAATTATAAGAGCTACGATCCTGAAGTTTCAAACTTCGGAACGGGATTCTCTACCGGTGTGGAAGTAACGCCGTTCCCGTCTTCAAGGCGGGCGATGTTTAGCGTTTCTATAGATTTCTAACATTCACCGCAAAAAATCGAAAAATGAAAACAGCAAATAAATATATAGTCGTTTTGATCTCGGCGGCGACACTGGGGGTAACAGGAGGATGTTCGAAAATCGAGAACAAAGACCTGAACAAACCAACGATCGATGCCATTATCGCAAATCCGGCTAAAGCAGAATTAGATAACCTGGTAACGGGTACCGAAGCAGGGATGCGTAACGCGAATGAGTTTTACCTGGATGATGTAGGGGTGATCGGCAGGGAAATGTATCGCTTCTCTGGCTCAGAGCCGCGATATACAACTGAACTGCTTGGAAGTTCAACTTCGCAACTGGACAACAACACTTTTTACATCATCAACCCGTTTGGAGGGAGAACGCGCGACGCCAGAAATGCATGGACTTTGATTCAGGCAGCGCCTAACTGTAAGACCATTACCGAACAAGAGAAAAATGCGTACATCGGTTGGGCCCGAACCATTATGGCCTACCAGCTCCTACTGAACTTAAATCTCACCTACGATAACGGTATCCGTACAGATATCGCGGACCCGAACAAACTGGGCCCAATTGTAGGCAAGGACCAGGCCTTGTCTGATATCGCCGCGTTCCTTGACCAGGCAAATACAGAACTCACCGGCTCAAGCGTGATTTTCCCGCTTTCAGATGGCTTTGCCGGACTCAAAGACGCTGACGGTTTATCAAAATTCAACCGTGCACTGGCTGCAAGGGTTGCAGTATACCGTCAAAAATGGGATGATGCCCTTACTTTTCTTTCGCAATCATTTTATAATCCAGCAGGTGATTTTAGATTGGGCGTCTACCAGGCTTTTAGCACCCAGCCAAATGACCTGACCACGAATGTGTTCATAGCCCAAAATTCCAATGGTGAAGTAAGAGGCGCCCATCCTTTATACGTGTCACAAATGGCACCGGGCGATGACAGGATCAATAAAGTTTCTATTCGAACCACTCCAGCCACGCAGAACGGTTTGACGAGTAATTACGACGTTTGGGTGTACACATCCAATACTTCTTCAATTCCAATCATCAGAAATGAAGAATTGATTTTGATCAACGCTGAGGCGAAGATCAACAAGGGTGGCGCAAGTGATCTTACCGAGGCCAGGGATGCCTTAAACATTATCCGCACCAAACACGGCCTGGCAAATTATAGTGGCGCTGTAACGCAGCCAGCACTATTAGATGAGATGCTCAATCAAAGAAGGTTCTCTCTTTACTTTGAAGGGCACCGTTGGGTTGATATGCGCAGGTATAACAGGCTTGCCCAACTTCCCATTGACAGGCCGGAAGATGATGTTTGGACTGAATTTCCGATACCACTCACTGAGGAATAAGGATTTGACCTTAAAAAACCCTTCCCACCCGGAAGGGTTTTTTATTAATTCTCCTTCATCGCCTATTTTTGCTGCTTATCCACTTACAAGATCATGGTTGATGTATTATTAGGACTGCAATGGGGAGACGAAGGAAAAGGCAAGATTGTTGATTATTTCGCACCAAATTACGATGTCATAGCAAGGTTCCAGGGCGGTCCGAACGCAGGACATACCCTCTATGTAAACGGGACCAGGGTAGTGCTGCACCAGATTCCGTCCGGCGTTTTTCACGAGAACACCATCAACCTGATTGGTAATGGCGTAGTGCTGGATCCGGTTACGCTCAGCAGGGAGTGTGAAACAGTGAGCAAATTCGGCGTCGACTATTCCAAAAATCTTTTTATTTCGGAAAGAACGCACTTAATCCTTCCCACACACCGGGCGCTTGACAAGGCATCCGAACTTTCAAAAGGAAACGACAAGATCGGGTCCACACTGAAGGGGATCGGACCGGCGTACATGGACAAAACAGGAAGAAATGGTTTACGCGTGGGTGATCTGCTGGACAAGACTTTTACCACTCAGTACATCAGGCTCAGACTGAAGCACCAAAAGTTGTTGGATAGTCTTAATTTCAATGAAGATATCACGGCCTGGGAAGAAGAGTTTTTCACTGCGATCGAATTGCTGAGAAAGTTTAATATCGTAAACGGTGAATACTTTATCAACGATAAAATCCAGAACGGAAAGAAAGTGCTGGCCGAAGGCGCACAGGGAAGCATGCTGGATGTAGATTTCGGAACCTTTCCCTTTGTTACTTCTTCCAATACGATTTCGGCCGGCGTTTGCAGCGGACTTGGAGTTGCCCCTCAAAAGATCAGGGAAGTATTTGGTGTAACCAAGGCTTATTGCACACGCGTAGGCGGAGGACCTTTCCCCACGGAATTGCACGATGAAACCGGTGAATTACTGAGAAAGGTGGGTAATGAGTTTGGATCAACCACCGGAAGGCCCCGCCGATGCGGATGGATTGACCTGGTTGCCCTTAAATTCGCCTGTATGATCAATGGCGTGACGCAACTGGTGATGACCAAGGCTGATGTGCTGGATGCCTTCTCTGAATTGAAAGTTTGTGAAGCCTATGGTGTGAACGGCAAGGCAATCCAGCAGGTACCCTTTCAAATCACGAGAACCCCGATTGAACCCATCTATAAAAGCTTCAAGGGCTGGCAGAATGACATTACTTCTATCGGCCAGTTTAAGGAATTGCCAGAATCGATGAAATTGTATGTTGACTATATAAACGACTATCTTGGCGTAAAGGTTAAATACATTTCCAACGGGCCCGGCCGCGACCAGATTATTGCGACCCGCTAATTGTGGATTATATTATCCAAAAAAAATTAAAAAAATTTGGCGAAGTAAAAAACTCGCTGAAATTTTACGCTGATAATCCTGTAGGAAAATGGCAAAATCAGAAAAAGAAAAAAAGACTTCACCAAGGAAGCCTTCGGACAGTGAGGAAAAGTCTACCCCGAAGAAAGCTTCATCAAAGCCGAAGAAGGAAGACGATGATGACGATGATGATGACGAGGAAATGGATACCCCGGAAACTTCATCCAAGAAATCCGTAAAACCTTCATCAAAATCCAAAACGAAAGGAGAGGATGGTGTAGATGAAGACGATGAGGACGAAGCTGAAGAAGTGGAAGACGATTGGGAAAAAGTTGAAGAAGAAGAAGAGTGGGATCCCGACTTTGATGAATTCGACATTCCCAAATCGAAGACTAAGAAGGGCAGCACAAGCACAACCAAGAAAGGAGCCAAGGAAGAAGATGATCTTGGATTCGATGATGAATTCAAGGACCTCGGACTTTTTGATGAAGGCGGCGGCTTCGACGATGAAGATGATTTCTAAAACACACCGGTGAGTAGAACTTTTCGTTCATTCCCGATAAATAACTTTTCGGAAACGAAACAACAAATGTTGAGCTGGGCATTCCCGTTCAACATTTTTTGTTTTCTGGATAATCATAATTATCAATTCTCGCATCACCAGTACGAGTGCCTGCTTGCGGCAGGATCCAAAGCCGAATTGGAACACGCAGCAAATCACAATTTTGAACGGCTGCAGGAATTTTCTACACAGCAGAAAGATTGGATATTCGGCCACCTGGCCTACGATTTGAAGAATGAGATTGAGAATTTAGAAAGCTCGCATCCGGATGGTATCGGGTTCCCGGATTGCTATTTTTTTGTCCCTGAAATTCTTATCCAACTCAGTCAATCCGAAATCTCCATCGGCTGTCTTGATGAAAAACATGCAGCCATTTTTCAAAGCATCACATCTGTCACCGTTGCACCACTCCAACCTTTTGAATTGCCCGATATCAAAAAAAGAATTTCCAGATCAGAATATATTTCGATCATCGAGGCGCTCCGTCGGCATATTCTCAGGGGTGATTGTTACGAAATTAATTTTTGCCAGGAGTTCTTTGCGGAACTTGTAAATATTCCTGTGCTGCAGGTGTACCAGGCTCTGAGTGAACTTTCACCCAATCCATTCTCTGCACTTTATAAACTGAAGAATAGATTTTTACTCTGTGCGAGCCCGGAACGATTTCTTAAGAAGGAAGGCGGGATGTTGTATTCTCAGCCGATCAAAGGAACGCGTGCCAGGGACAGGGCAAACACGGAACGTGACGAAGCAAACAGGCAGGCGTTACTTCACAGCGAAAAAGACCGATCGGAAAATGTAATGGTGGTTGACCTGGTCAGAAATGATCTCTCCCGGGTTTGCAGGGAGGGCACGGTAAAAGTAGAAGAATTATTTGGCGTTTATGCGTTCCCGCAAGTTCACCAGATGATATCAACCATCAGCGGTGAGATCCGGGCCGACAAGAATTTTTCCGATGCACTTCGTGCCTGCTTCCCGATGGGATCCATGACAGGAGCGCCCAAGCGAAACGTGATGCAACTCATCGAACGGTATGAGAAAACAAGAAGGGGTTTATTTTCCGGGGCCCTGGGCTACATCAGGCACGACCAGGACTTTGACTTCAACGTGGTGATCAGGAGTATTCTTTACAATTCGGAGACCGGCTTTCTTTCTTACCAGGCGGGATCGGGTATTACATTTTACAGCGATGCTGAGGCCGAATACGAAGAATGCCTGCTCAAGGCGGAGGCCATTAGGAAGGTGTTGAATCGTTGATTCGGTGTTTGGAATTTTCTTTGTCGAGTCAACCAATCAACGAATCAACTATACAATCCTTACTTATTTTTCAATCTAACGGTACTACTCTTCTTTGCGGGCTGGGGCAGCTTAACTTCTGCCGGATAACTTTCTCTTCCTGTTCCCGAAATATCAATCAGCATCATCTGCACAGACTGATCCAGGATTGCATCCCTATTGCTATTAAAAACCGGAATTTTCTCTTTAGGCAAACGCAGGTCATAGCCATTTGAAGCGACGGTCTTATCGAAACCCGGATTCAATTTATTAAACTCGGCGAGTTCCATTTCCAGGGTTTTTGCAATCACCTGGCTATTGTACTTCCCACTGATATTAAGCGTATCAGTGGTCTCCAAAGTTTCCTGGCTTAGCCCCGCCTTGGCGGGTTCACCACCACCAGTGGTTACACCACCCTTGCCTTCCATGATGTAATGAGTGGCGATGAACTTCTTTACGTGATTTCTGGATTCGGCAGGCAGGAAATACTGCAATTGCCAGAAATCGCGGCTGTTGCTTTTCCTGATGGCACTTGTTACACGCGAAGTACCACCGTTATAAGCGGCGATCACCAGCAGCCAGTCGCTCAGTTCTGCGTAGAGGCTTTTCAGGTATTTTGCTGCGGCTTCGGTGCTTTTATACAAATTCGTGCGGTCGTCTTGAGTGCTGTTAACTTTTAATCCCATCAACCTTGCTGTTTCGGGCATAAATTGCCACGGGCCTCTTGCACCTACTTTCGACCGGCAGTTGCTTTGCAATTCAGATTCGATTACGGCCAGGTATTTCAACTCCTTCGGAATATCGTAACGCTGAAAAACATTGTCGATTAGATTAAAATAAGAAATACCCCAGGTTTTCATTTTCACCAGGCGTTCACGATTGTCGTCAAGGTAATCCTGTACAAAGGCAACTGCCCTTGGATTTAACTGACCATCATGAAGATTTATGGAATTGTCTTTGAGATAGACTGACGAAATGCCCTCTTTAGAGGCTTCTTTTTTCTTTTCTTCCTTAACAGAACCCCCCTCAGCGTTAGCCGCAACAACCAATTCCTTCGTAACCGTGCTCGTATCAATTTTGTCTGATCCGGGTTGCGGAGTACCGGCCCCAGGCAATGCAGTCGCACCAAGACCCAGCAACGCCAACGCAGCCGGCAACATGACTAGCTTTCTGACCATCCAATTAAGTTTTTGCTCAATGCCTTATTGCAATAATCTTTCCAGTTAAGCCGGTTGAAAATAGAAAAGCCAGTTTGGGGCCTCTGTTAACGATGAATTTTGGGTACGGTTAACGGATATTGCCTCTAAACTGACTGAACAACTGGTGCGAAATGCGCAGCAAATTTAAATCGTTGCCGCGGCTCGTCATAATTTGTAGCCCAAAAGGCATGCCAGTTGAATGGGTGAAGAAAGGAAGGGAAATTCCGGGTATTCCGGTTAGGTTGGCAAAAACGGTGTAAATATCAGCGAGAAACATCTGGATTGGATCATTGGTTTTCTCCCCGAACTTAAATGCAATGGAGGGACTGGTTGGCATCAGGATAGCGTCATACTGGCCGAAAACCGCTTCGGTGGTATTCACCAGGCATCGTCTAACTTTCTGAGCCTTACCATAATATGCTTCAAAATAGCCGGCGCTCAGCACAAACGTGCCCAACATGATCCGGCGCTTTACTTCCTTGCCAAATCCTTCTGAGCGGGTCCTGGAATAAAATTCCGTTAATTCCAGGCTTGGGTCATTTACGCGGTACCCGTACTTAATCCCGTCAAAGCGCGAAAGGTTGGAGGAGGCCTCAGCTGTGGTCAAAACATAATAAGCTGGGACAATGAAGTCAAGATATTCGAAATCAACGGCTTCTACCTTGTGGCCGGCTTTCTCTAAAGCTTCATAAAATGTCAGGTGAGCCTTCCTGATTTCAGGATCAAGGCCCGGATGGTTGAGGGAATCCGGAAAATAGGCAAAGCGAAACTTTTTTTCGGTCGCAATCCCGACTGCCCCGTAGTCTTCCGGTTGATCCTGGATGGCGGTACTGTCAAATTCATCGGGACCCGCCATTACCTGTAGCGCAAGAGAAAGATCCCCCACATTGTTTGCAAAGATCCCGATTTGGTCAAAGGAGCTTGCGTAGGCGATCAGGCCGTACCTGGAAATTCGTCCGTAGGAGGGCTTGTAGCCAACGATGCCGCAAAAGTCGGCGGGCTGCCTTACCGAGCCACCCGTATCGCTACCAAGGCTCAGCATACAAAGTGCCGCCTGCACGGCGACGGCAGAGCCGCCTGAAGACCCACCCGGCACCCTGCTATTGTCCTTAGCATTCAACACCGGACCGTTGCTGGAATTTTCATTGGAGGATCCCATGGCGAATTCATCGCAGTTCAATCTACCAATGATGATGGCGCCTTCGGCTAGCAACCGTTCAACGGCGGTTGCGCTATACAGTGAGTTAAACCCTTTGAGGATTGAAGAAGAGGCTGAGACGGAATGATTCGCGAAGCAAATGACATCTTTAATGGCGATGACTACACCATGCAATTTGCCAGGTGCAATGCCCGCTCTTCGACTCTTGTCGAGCGTCGTTGCTCTTTCGATCGCCTCACCAGCAAATACTTCAACAAAACAGTTAAGGTGCTGATTTTGCTGAATAGCCAGAATATACTGCTGTACTGCGTTTTCGCACGTTATGGTGCCAGCAGTTAAATCGGCATGGTACTTTGGTATCGATTCGAACAGATACAAGAAAAGGTCACTTAAAAGATGGATCTTTTAACGAGGCAGGAATTGTCCGCGAAATGGAAGCGCTGAAGGACTATTGTTTTGCAGCCGTTTCTTTGTTTTCGTTCATCCCTTCTTCGATCTCCTTCTTAACATTCGTTTTTGCATCATTGAACTCGCGGATACCACGGCCCAAACCACGCATGAATTCAGGAATTTTTCTACCACCAAAAAGAATCAATACGGCAAGAATAATAAGAATCCACTCGGTTCCTCCGGGCATGGACAACAACAAAGGAGCGTTAAAATGTAGGAACATGTGTAAGGTTGTTTTGTCGTGAAGGACAAAGTTACGTCAATTAAACTTTCTGATGCAATATTCAGGAGCGGATTGAGCCGGTTATAAAAAAATTAACCACCGGGTAACCGGTGGCAGCTTTATCTGAATACGAGAAATGTTTAACGAATGGGCCTGCAGGCTTTATAGTGATTGTTGGCCGCCTGCTGCGGAGTTACTGACCTGCCACAAGATGCCAGGAAAATGCTTAAGAGAATGATACCGAGTGCAAGCTTTTTCATAAAGGACTTATTTTGGATGACTAGTTAATAACCCGTTAAGCCGCTTGGGGGCCTTAGTATAAACAGGTTTTTGGGCATTTTATTGCCCAAAAAACAAAAAAACGGAAATCTTTAGGATTTCCGTTTAGCAATCATATGTATATAATGAATAATCTTTATTCGCTTCCCGCCCTCTTTTCTTTGATCCTCGCACTCTTTCCGCTCCGGCTTCTCAGGTAATACAATTTTGCGCGCCTAACCTTACCCGCCTTATTTAAGCTAATTGATTCAATATTAGGGGAATAGATTGGGAATGTACGCTCCACACCAATACCATCGGAGATTTTCCTCACGGTGAAGGTAGCGGTTTGGCCATTTCCCTGGCGTTTGATCACGTCTCCCTTGAAACTTTGGATACGCTCCTTGTTACCTTCAACGATCTTATAGTTCACGGTAATATTATCACCAGCTTTGAACTTGGGAAACTCCCTTTTTGCTGTAAGCTGCTCGTGTACAAAGGCAACTGCGTTCATAACTTAAAATTTAAGGACGGCAAAGGTAGAGATTTGCCTTTTATAAAACAAATAATAGTTAATCAGTTAACCGGTTGATCAGTGGACCAGTTGATTAGTACTGGTTAACCGGTTAACTGGTTAACTGATTAACTACTACCTCGCTACATTCACTGCTCTTTTCTCCCGAATAACCGTCACTTTGATTTGCCCTGGGAAAGTCATCTCAGTCTGGATTTTCTGGGCAATTTCAAAGCTCAATTTGTCGCTGTCTGCGTCGGTCACCTTATCGGCCTCAACAATGACGCGTAGCTCCCGACCAGCCTGGATAGCATAAGCTTTCTCAACGCCGGGATAAGTCATCGCGAGGTTTTCAAGATCCTTGATCCTTTGAAGGTACTGCTGCATGATTTCCCTTCGTGCACCCGGCCTTGCGCCGCTAATGGCGTCACAAGCCTGGATAATCGGGGCAATCACATATTGCATGTCAACCTCATCATGGTGCGCGCCAATCGCATTCACCACGGCAGGCGTTTCACCATACTTTTCTGCCAGCTTCATACCCAGGAGCGCATGACTCAGTTCTGTTTCCTCATCGGGTACCTTGCCGATATCGTGAAGAAGTCCTGCTCGTTTTGCAAGTTTGGGATTCATTCCTAACTCAGACGCCATGATAGCGCACAGATTTGCCACTTCCCGACTGTGCATCAAAAGATTTTGTCCGTAAGACGACCTGAACCTCATCTTACCCACCAGCCTTACCAATTCTTTGTGGAGACCGTGGATTCCCAATTCAATCACTGTTCTTTCACCAATTTCCATCACCTGCTCCTCAATTTGCTTGCGCGTCTTTTCAACGACCTCCTCAATCCTGGCGGGGTGAATTCGTCCGTCGGTTACCAGCCTTTGAAGTGAAAGCCTGGCGATCTCCCTTCTGAGAGGATCATATGAAGAAAGGACAATGGCTTCGGGCGTATCGTCAACGATCAGGTCAACTCCCGTGGCCGCTTCGATCGCCCTGATGTTGCGACCCTCGCGACCGATGATCTGTCCTTTGATTTCGTCGCTTTCAAGATTAAATACAGTAATGGAATTTTCAATGGCCTGTTCGGCGGCGGTGCGCTGGATGGTTTGAATGATGATTTTCCTTGCTTCCTTGTTGGCCCGCAATTTCGCGTCGTCAACAATTTCCTGCTGCATGGCCAATGCCTGGGTTTGTGCCTCCTGTTTAAGGCTTTCCACCAATTGTTTCTTGGCTTCTTCGGCGCTGAGTCCGGCTACTTTCTCCAGGCGGCGGATATGTTCTTCCTGGTGTTTTTCCAGTTCTGTCCTTTTGATATTTACAACTTCAATCTGGCGATTGAGGTTTTCCTTGATGGCTTCATTTTCCTTGATCTGTTTGTCAATGGAGCCTTCCTTCTGGTTGATGGATTGTTCGCGCTGCTTGATCCTGTTTTCTGAGTCGATGAGCTTCCTGTTCCTGTCGAGTACTTCCTTTTCGTGTTCTGCCTTTAGTTGAACGAATTTTTCTTTTGCTTCCAGTAATCTTTCCTTTTTAAGGTTTTCGGATTGGGTGCGGGCATCGTTCAGGAGTTTTTGGGCTTGTTGGTTGGCTTCTTCAATTTTTTTCTGTGTGTTTTTTGCGAAGATGAACTTACCCGCTACAATACCTATGAGTAGGGCAAGCACACCTATTATAATAGCTAAAGTATTCAGTTCCATGAGTCTCTTTTTTAAATAATATCATGATATATCCTTCTTAGCCAGTCCGCCCGGGGGCGAATGGGTGTAGTGAGCGAAGATACTAAATGGGGATAATTGCCCGAAATATGATTTTTCGAAAACCCCCGGCAGACGGGCAATTGCGCGGATTTGTAAAAATCCTAACATATCGCAGAATCTTATTTTACTAAATTTGTCTTTCAACTTTGAAAGCTACAGATATGAAAATTTGGTTGCTGTCCCTCTGCTATGCCCTGCCCTTTCTTTCCTCAGCACAACAACAGTTTAGCCTGAACGGCGAACTCAAGAATCAAAAAGCGCCTATAGCCACGGTCTATTTGTTCTACTATAGCAAGGGCGAGCGCAAGGTCGACAGTTCCAAAGTGGCCTCAGGAAAGTACCAATTTACCGGCGCCCTTGCAGACCCCACGCTGGCCACGCTTCGCGCACGCTATGTGTCTGAAAAAACCGCTGACGGCAAAACGAGAGCATATAATTTCAAGCGGGATATCGCCCAACTCTTCATGGATCCTGCACCCATCCAAATCACTCACGTGGATTCCTTTGGTAATTACCAGGTGAAGGGTTCGAAATCTGACCTTGATTATCGACAGCTTGACCAGGCTGCCCAGCCTTATTATACAAAGCTTCAGACGCTTTATGATCAATACAATGGATTGCGGACCAAGAATGACGCGGCCGCGATGAATGCTAAGGGTGCCGAACTGATGAGCCTCGAAAAGGAAATGAAGGAGAAGGTATTTCTAGCTTTCAGCAGGGATCATGCCCAGTCGCCGGTGGCCCTCTTTGCACTGGAACAGTTTGTAGGCGAGGATCCCGACATTAACGTTCAATTGGTTGAACCGGTCTTCAACCAGCTTCCGGAACAGGTTCGTCAATCTGCGGAAGGTAATGAGCTCGCTAACCGGATCGCCCAATCGAAGGTCACGGCCATAGGGAGCGAAGCCCAGGAATTTACTCAACCTGACACGTCAGGGAATCCGGTCAGCCTTTCTTCATTCAGGGGCAAATATGTACTGCTGGATTTTTGGGCCAGCTGGTGCGGACCCTGCCGCCAGGAAAATCCGAACGTGGTTAGAGCTTACGAAAAATACCGTAATAAGGGATTTGCGATTCTCGGCGTATCGCTCGATAAGCCAAATGATAAGTTGAAATGGTTAAAAGCCATACATGACGATGGCCTGGGCTGGACACATGTTTCCGACTTACAGTATTGGAACAATGCGGCTGCGCGGCAATACGGAGTGCAGTCCATTCCCCAGAATTTCCTGCTGGACCCGCAGGGCCGGATCATCGGCAAAAACCTGCGCGGTGATGATCTTCAGAAAAAGCTGGCCGAAATCTACAAGGACTAAAATTCATTAGCCGGTATCTCACCGGGATCAGCCAATGGCTGCATCCAGTTGTGATTCCATTTGATGAATCGCATTGATCAAACCATCCTGCGGCTGTTCTGCTCCGGGCGTAGCGCCTTGTTCAGTGGCATACCAAAGTAATACCATGGCAACATAGTCCTGCATGTCCTTGCCTGCGAAATTGGTCTTAAACTCCAGCAATTTCTCATTGATGAGCTTAACGGTCCTGCGTACCGTCTCTTCATCTGAAGGATCGATCCTGATTCGATAGGAACGGTCTCCAATGATAATATTTACAGGAATCAGCTCTTGCATATGTTAAAAAGAGGGTTTACATTTATCCACATTTTATTCACCGTATCTTCCTGTGGTTAACGTTTTCAAATATAAGTTTTTCCTATAAAAAAGAACCACCGAAGCCCACCTGAAACAGCTTTTCAAACAATCGAAACCAAAGCTAATGTTTGCCAAATTGAAATCACAGGTGTTTATCGACACCGTTACATTCGAATTTCTATGCCAGGAAACGTCCTCACTTCGGGCGGTTCTGAAAAATGAAGCAGGACACGTTTGCAGCAAAGTGGAAACCAGGGTTGAAAAAAATCAGAAAATATTTAAATGGAATGGGCTGAATGATCTCCCTTACGGCGTTTATACGTTGGAGTTATCGCAAGGAGAAGAAGAACAAAGTGAACGGGTTGTCAAGCGTGTATAAACATAGTACTATGTACTAAGTACCAGGTACTAAGTTATTCTCCCAGTAAGGCGATACACCTATCAATTTCTTTTAAGTATTGATTAATCCTTTTTTCAAATTCTTTCTTGGAGGCGTCGTCCATTTGCCCGGTCGAAGCCTTTAATATTTCTACCTGCTGTTGCAACGATTCGGTTTTTTCACGCCATTCCTTTTCCTTTCCATTACGGTTGTCGAGATCAAGTTTAATTTTCTCATTTTCCTTCTGAAGTGCCTGGTATTTTTTCAGCAGCACCTGGAGCTTCTCATTGATTCTTTCAATTTGTTCCTGCATTGCGTTCATTGAAAAAAATATTAAGAATGAATAAGGATGTTCATGATTTCCTGATTTCAACCTTCAATCTTGATTCCAGTGCCCTCATGATTTGTTGCATCATCTGGTCAACCTCCTGGTCCGTCAACGTCTTCTCTTCATCCTGGAAAGTAAAGCTTACGGCCATGGATTTTTTTCCCTTCCCCAATTTATCGCTTTCAAAGATATCAAAGAGGTCCACTTTTTGCAACCTTCCATTGCGCACGTCAAGAGCAGCTTTCTCAATGGACTCATATTTTAATTCACTGCCCACAATCATCGAGAGATCTCTTTGAACGGCGGGAAAGCGCGGTACTTCCTTTACAGAGATCTTCTTTTCCTGGTTCAGCTGTAACAACAGCCTCCAGTTCAGGTCGGCATGGAAGACCGGCTGTTTGATATCAAAACGATTCAACAGCTGCCGTTTCACTTCGCCAATCACGGCTACAATCTTTTCGTCTTTTTTCCAGCCCCAGGCAAATTCAAAACCCGGATGCTTCTCCAGAGACTCCCCCTTCGCTGAAACGCCGAGGTATTTAAAAATAGCTTCCACCCAACCTTTCAGCCAATAAAAATTCGAACCCGCGGGTTTCGATTTCCAGCTGCCGGATTGGATTAAACCCGTCAGGTAAAGACAGAGGTGGTCATCTTCCCTGTAGTTCCCAACCTGTTCTGACCAATATGTTTTTCCGAATTCAAAAAAGCGAAGGTTTTGATTCTTACGGTTAAGATTATAAGAAATACATTCAAGACCCGTTTCCAGCATCGAAGGTCGCATGATATCCAGTTCGGCGCTCAGGTTGTTGATCATCTTTACAGAAGTCTGCAAAACCTCCTCCGGAAAGTAGCGGCTATTGGTAATCGAGTTGGTCAGAATTTCATTGAATCCGCCACCCGCGAGGAAATCAGAAATCTTTTCCTGGTAAGAGAGTTCATGCTCCAGACTTTCCACGGACGGCGAAATGGTAATGGATGCAGGAATTTCAACATTGTCGAGACCATCAATGCGCATCACTTCCTCCACAACATCGGCGGGAAGCCGGATGTCAGATTTGCTGTAGGGAACAGCCATACGAATTTCATCAATTCCTTCTTTGATCACTACGAAGCCGAGGCCCTCCAGGATTTTCTTGATACTATCTGAGTGATAATTCTTTCCGCTAAGTTTCTTGAGATAGTGGAATTTCAAACCGACTTCTACTTTTGGTTTCGGATCCGGATATTCATCTACCGCATCCGTGGTAATGGTGCCGCCGGCGACTTCCCTGATCAGTAGCGCCGCCCTTTTCAACACATTTACACAGTTGCTGATGTCAACACCCTTTTCAAAACGGGTGGCCGCATCGGTGCGCAGACCATGTCTTAGGGACGTCTTGCGAATGGTTGCGGGGTTGAACCAGGCGCTTTCAAGAAATATATTGCGTGTATCTGCTTTAACCCCACTATTTAAGCCGCCAAACACACCTCCAATGCACATGGGTTCCGAATCACCATTGCAGATCATCAGATCATCCTTGCTCAGCTTCCTGACCTTTTCATCCAGGGTCACAAATGGGGTGCCTTCATCAAGATTCTTCACAATAATCTTATTGCCTTTTACATCTGCGGCATCAAACGCATGAAGCGGCTGTCCCGTTTCGTGAAGAATGAAATTCGTAATGTCGACAATATTATTAATCGGCCTAAGACCAATTGATTTTAATCGAAGCTGAAGCCACTTGGGCGATTCTTTTACGGTAACTCCACTGATGACAATTCCCGAATAACGCTGGCAGGCTATGGCATTTTCAATCACCACCTGTGCGGCTGGATTGTGCGCGTCTGGTTTAAAACTTACGGGGAAGGGTGATTTCACGGCGTAATTCTTATTCTCATGATGGCTCATGTAGGCGCACAAGTCTTTTGCCACGCCCAGATGACTCATGGCATCCATGCGGTTAGGCGTGAGCCCGATTTCATAAACATGATCCGAGAACGGTTTGAAATAGGCAGAAACGGGCATTCCAGTCTGTGTTGCGGGCGGTAGCACCAATACTCCACTATGGTCATCTGAAATACCAATTTCATCGGCAGCGCAAATCATTCCCTGGCTTTCTTCACCCCTTATCTTTGCCTGCTTCATCTTCACGGGCTCGCCGGAAAAAGGAAAAATGGTTGTTCCCACGGGCGCAACCACAACTTTTTGCCCTTTTGCAACATTCGGAGCGCCGCAAACAATTGAAAGGGGTTCGTTCTGCCCAATATCAACCTTGGTTAGACTAAGCTTGTCGGCATTGGGATGCTTCTCGCAGGAAATCACTTCACCCACCACCAAGCCTCTATAGCCACCCCTGATTTCTTCAAACAATTCCATGCTTTCTACTTCCAATCCAATTGAAGTAAGAATTTTCGATAGTCTCTCCGGCTCAATTTTCACCGGCAAATATTCATGTAACCAATTGTAACTAATCGTCATCCTGTATCTTTTATCTTTATGATTTGGATTCCGGCAAAGATAAAGGTTTGAAGGCAGTTCGGCCTATAAAGAGGGCGCTAAAGCGTTTCAGAAATGCTATCTTCGACGCATGCAAAACAAGGGTGAAATTTATTTCGATATTCACTCCGAAGAGACAGGCGGTACATTGATGCGCATGCAAGAGCCCAATGGGGATTCTTATTTTGTGTATGACTACAGCGTTTATGATGCCGACCGTGATGAGGTAAACGTTTTTCAAAAGCGATTTGCTGATTTCGTTTCATTTTGGAGTTATGTCAAATCAATTAACAAGGATTGGTACTATCTGCACCCCTTGTTTATACACCCCGAGCAGAGGGACTTCATCACCAACGAGCTAAAGAATGTCAATTGGCAAACGCAGGATGGCATGAAATGGCAGGAAAGCCATCAACGACAGTGGAAAAAAGTGCTCACGGATCCACCGAGGTATTATCGTCCCGGATAAATTTCAATTTCCATGCGCGTTTCATGCTTCTTAACGACTTGTTAAAAAGCGCTTCTCCCATTCTGCTGTTTGCACCCATCTACCAAATAATACACGGCAATTTTTTGTGCACAGGAAGTGTGCATCTAATCGTCAAAAAGGCGGAAAAAATTAATACATTGTGTATAAGCAGGGTAATTGAGTGGATAAGCCAGAAAGAAATGTGGATTCACTTGTGAAAGTGTTCTGAATAACTTAGGCTGAATCAGATTTCTCTAAATCATTTTTTTGCCTTTATCTTCGACCTCCTCCCCAATTAGGTAACGATTTCTTAACCTTCTTGGGCAATTTTCAAACTCAAGGCTGACCGTTCCACTCAGACCAGTGCTTAGGACTGGTCCGGGTCGTTGTCGCCCTATAGAAAAACAAAATATTTAGTCACGAACCTAATTTTTGGAAGGAACCATGGATCTTACTAACCTGAACAAGGAACGAAAGTTAAGGAGGAAATCGAGTCCCGACCTGAGTACGATGGTGTATGGCAAGCTGCCTCCCCAGGCTAAAGAACTGGAGGAAGCCGTATTGGGTGCCATCATGCTTGAAAAATCGGCCTTCGATGCCGTGGTGGAAATTCTGAAGCCCGAGTGTTTTTATGTGGAGTCCCATCAGCGGATCTTCAAGGCCATGCAGGGCCTGGCCACGAAGAGCATGCCGATCGACCTCCTGACCGTGGTGGAAGAACTGAGATCGCGGGAAGAGCTCGAGATAACGGGCGGGCCTTATTTCGTGACCAAACTCACCAATGCGGTCGTTTCGGCAGCAAATATTGAGGCGCATTCACGTATCATTCTCCAGAAATTTATCCAGCGGGAATTGATCCGGATCAGCGGGGAAATCATCGGCGATGCATACGAAGATGCAACGGATGTCTTCGATCTTTTGGACGAAGCCGAAAGCAAGCTTTTCGAGATCACCAACAATCACCTTCGCAAGAATTTTGATTCTATCGATACCGTGCTGGTAAAAACCATTCAGCGTATTGAAGATATGCGCAACCGGCATGAAGACATTACGGGTGTGCCTACCGGATTTGCTTCGCTCGACCGGATCACTTATGGATGGCAGACCACGGATCTTATCATTCTTGCGGCAAGACCTTCAGTGGGTAAAACTGCATTTGCGTTGAACCTCGCACGCAATGCCGCGCTGCATGCAACAAAACCAACGGCTGTCGCCTTCTTCAGTTTGGAAATGAGTTCGGGCCAGCTGGTTCAACGTATCCTCTCTGCAGAAAGTGAAATCTGGCTCGAGAAAATTTCGCGCGGCAAGATGGAAGAGCACGAAATGCAACAGCTGTACAAGAAAGGCATTCAACGATTGTCGAACGCCCCGATCTTCATCGACGATACGGCTGCGCTAAACATTTTCGAACTGCGCGCAAAATGCCGCCGCTTAAAGAATAAACACAATGTTGGCCTCATCATCATCGACTATTTGCAGCTGATGAGTGGAACCGGGGAAAATCGCAACAGCAACCGTGAACAGGAAATCAGTCGCATTTCCCGCGATCTGAAAGGACTTGCGAAAGAGTTACAGGTGCCCATCGTTGCGCTCAGCCAGTTGAGTCGTGAAGTAGAAAAAAGAAAGGAAGGCAATAAGATGCCGCAACTGAGCGACCTCCGTGAATCGGGTGCAATTGAACAGGATGCAGACGTGGTGATGTTCCTCTATCGTCCAGAATATTATGACATCACCGCAAATGAATTTGGTGAAAGTAACAAGGGTGAAACCCACGTGCGTATTGCAAAGCACAGGAACGGTTCTTTGGAAACCATCAAGCTGAGAGCGCTGCTTCACATCCAGAAGTTCGCAGAATGGGATGGAGATGATTTCGCCAATATCGGACTGCCCCAGGGAAATTGGAAGCCCGTTCCGGATCAGGAAGGCCCAAAACTTTACATTCAAAAAGGAAGCAAGATGAATGACGGCGCATTTGATGATGAGGTGCCGTTTTAGCTAGCATGAATCTCCCCTTCTTTTATATTGACCACCCGGCGCAATTAAATGAGGCAGTTATTTTGGATGAAGCCAACTCCAGGCACATATCGCAGGTTTTACGAATGGAGGCCGGGGAAAAAGTAAATCTCACAGATGGTAAGGGCAACCGGCACGAAGCAGAAATTATCACGCCGCACAAGAAGAAAACTGAATTAAGAATTCTGCAATCGTCATCACGGCCTGCACCTTCAAAAGCCCTCACCATTGCCATTTCAACGATCAAGAATTCGAGCCGGTTTGAATGGTTTCTGGAAAAGGCAGCAGAGATCGGTGTAAAAAAAATTCAGCCATTAATTTGCGATCGAACGGAACGGCAACAATTCAAACCAGAAAGATGGCAACAGATTCTCGTAAGTGCGATGTTGCAAAGCGAACAGTGTTGGCTAACCGAATTGCCGGAGCCAAAAAAGTTTGAGTCTTTCCTGGATGCCCCGGAAAATGCAGACGCAAAAAAATTTGTGGCGCATTGCCTGGAAGGAAATAAAAAATCGCTCGCGGCATATCATTCCGAAATCAGCAGCCCATCTACCATCCTCATTGGCCCCGAAGGCGATTTTACCCCAAATGAAATTGAACTTGCCATTCTTCGTGGGTACGTTCCCGTTAGTTTGGGAAACAACCGGTTGAGGACCGAAACGGCAGGCATTGTGGCTGCCAGTTGGCTGGTCATATAGAACCCCTTTCCGCCTCTTATGCCAGGTCTTTAAACCCTTTTCGGGTATTGAAAAAATTCAATCCTTTCTATACGGATACCTGAATACCCTCAATTTTTTAACCCAACACAATAATGCCTCCTTTAGGGCACGTTTAATAGGACCGAACCGGATTTGTTCCGGACCGGGAATTTCAGGTTTCGGGCCGGCTTCCAAGGCCGCCCAGGAGGCCCAGAATAAATTATAATGTATTAATAATTAGGAAATAATATTGGAATCCGTAAATTGCATCACCTTCCGGGGAAATTCACCCAACTCAGTCGCATATCTCCATAATCGACGCAGGTGGAGTGGTGGATACCGGGTGATTACTGATTTACTAACCCTAAATTCAAAAATCATGTTGGGCAAAAAATCGCTTTGGGAAAAAAAGCGTGACGACCATTTTGTATTCGGACTACTTATATTAGCAATAATCGCCATACATTATTTCACCAGGTAATAACCTGTATTTTATAAGTTTCATTTCTTCGCCCTTGTAGATTGAGCCGGTGGACACCTAGTTCGCCATATCGCTTCTTTCTCCTTCTTCGTGCAGGACCGGTTCATTGAGTTGAACTACCCGATGTTTTGCCTGGCGTTTTCGCATAAGCATGTTTAGCAATTCCACACCAAAGGAGAATGCCATACCGAAATAGATATAGTTCTTCAGATGAAAATCGTGGGTCGTTTCCGGGGCCCATCCTTCGATGACGAGGCTCAATCCGATCATGACCAGGAATGAAAGCGCCAGCATTTTAAGCGTGGGATGTTTGTGAATGAAGGAAGAAATTTTCGGACTGAACAAGAACATAATGATCATCGCGATGATGACGGCGGCAATCATAATCTCAACATATTTCGCGGTACCCCCTGCAGTGATGATGCTGTCGAAAGAAAATACCGTATCAATCACCATGATTTGTGCCACCGCTTGTTGAAAGCCGAGAGGTGTAGTCTTCCCTGTTTGGTTGGGATCCTCTCCTTCAAGTTTGTGATGGATTTCGTGAACCGTTTTATAAATAAGAAAAATTCCTCCGGCCAGCATGACGAGGCTGGCCAGATCGAATCCCTTGCCCCAAATTGTGAACACGGGCTTGCCCTTCTGGGACAGCAGCCATCCCAATCCCAACAACAATAAACTTCTTATGATAATGCCCGTGATCATCCACACGCGACGCGCCCTGGCCTGCTTTTCCTTTGGAAGGCGATTGAGAATAATGCTCACAAAGATGACGTTGTCGATTCCCAGCACAACTTCCAATACCACGAGGATAAGAAAACTGATGATGCTCTCCGAGGTCAGTAAATGCTCCATGTTCGATCATTAAGTTTGAAAAATCAGGAAAGCCGGCCGTGAATTTTTTTTACGATGGAAGGGCCTTCATAAATGAATCCTGTCCATACCTGTACCAGGCTGGCACCGGCTTTCAGGGAATCGGATGCATCCTCCCCGGTGAAAATGCCACCGGATGCGATGATGGGTATTCTGCCCCCGGATTTTTCATGAACATACTGTACCCAGTGTCTCGATTTCAGGGTAAGTGGTTTACCACTCAATCCACCATTGCCAATTTCCCGGATTCTTTTTCCAGGAGTTAACAGATTTTCACGGCTGATGGTTGTATTGCTGATCACCAGTCCGTCGAGCTGAATTTCGAGGGCGAGGCTGATCACATCGTCCACCTGGCTCTCGTTTAAGTCGGGTGCAATTTTCAGCAATAGCGGCTTGGGCTTGACTTGTTCTTTATTGATGGTTTGAAGATGAGAAAGAATTTTATGCAGAGAATCTTTTTCCTGCAGCTCGCGGAGCCCGGGGGTGTTGGGTGAACTCACATTCACGACAAAATAATCCACGCAGTCGAACAATTCCCGAAAGCAGATTTCATAGTCTTTCCACGCGTCTTCATTCGGTGTTTGTTTGTTCTTTCCAATATTGCCACCGACGATCATCCCGGATGCAATCCTGGTTTTTCGAAATGGAAAGAATCCCGCAGATTTGTGATTCTCGATTTGCCATTCTCTCAATCGCTTTGCAATGTGTTTGACGCCGTCGTTGTTGAAACCCATGCGGTTGATGATGGCAGCATCCTTGGGGAGGCGAAAGAGCCTCGGTTTATCGTTGCCTTTTTGTGCCAGCGGTGTTACCGTGCCTACTTCCACGAAACCAAATCCCAGGCATTCCAGTTCCCGGAGATAACGTGCGTTTTTATCGAAGCCCGCTCCGAGGCCAACAAGGTTGGGAAATTCCAGGGTCAGGAAATGTTTTTTTTGCGGGTCACCCCCCGGCCGGTGGCGACTGTAGATCCACCTGCGCATGAAGCCAAATGAGCAGAGGGCCCTCAGGGAATTCATCGAAAAATAGTGCACAGTTTCCGGTCCGAAGAGAAATAAAAAAGATCGCAGCAGTTTATACATAAACGAACGCGAAGATAATAAATGAGTGGGGAGTGGAATTTGTTACAAATTTTTGGGAAACTTAATTAAATTTGGAGTAGGAAAGTTGTTTATGCAACTACCTTCGCCCGAAATCGCCAATCCCCCCTTCGGCGGGAGATAACGGATAGTAAATAATGGGCGACTTTAAAACACCCTATTATGCAGGAAGCTTATATCGTAGCGGGATACCGAACGGCGGTCGGGAAATCGAAACGTGGATTTTTCAGGTTCACGCGGCCTGATGACCTGGCCATAGAAGTCATCAATTCATTAATCTCTTCAGTACCTCAACTGGAAAAAAAACGTGTTGACGACGTAATTGTCGGGAATGCAGTTCCCGAAGCCGAGCAGGGCCTCCAGGTAGGCAGGATCATTGCTGCCAGGGCATTAGGCGTTCAGGCACCCGGGATGACCGTGAACCGGTACTGCGCCAGTGGGTTGGAAACGATTGCCATCGCCACCGCCAAAATTAGAACAGGCCAGGCCGAATGCATCATCGCAGGGGGCACCGAAAGCATGAGCATGGTTCCTACGGCGGGATGGAAACCCGTTCCAGCTTACTCCATTGCTTCAGATGAACCCGATTATTACTTAAGCATGGGTCTCACTGCCGAGGCGGTTGCGAAAGAATTTAATGTGAGTCGCGAAGACCAGGACCTGTTTTCTTACAATTCTCATCAGAAAGCGTTGCACGCCATTCAAAACGGTCATTTCAAGAGCGGAATTCTGCCCATCACCGTAGAGCAGGTATTTCTTGACCCAAAAGGGAAAAAACAAAAAAAGAGTTTTGTTGTTGATACGGACGAGGGCGTTAGGGCGGATACGACCATTGAAGCGCTGGCGAAACTTAAACCCGCTTTTGCGGCAGGGGGCTCCGTTACTGCCGGCAACTCTTCCCAAACGAGCGACGGTGCAGCCTTCGTGATTGTGATGGGGGAGAAAATGATGAATGAACTTCAGCTCAAACCTCTTGCCCGGCTGGTCGCCTGCGCGTCGGCGGGTGTACATCCGCGCATCATGGGTATTGGACCAGTGGAAGCCGTTCCTAAAGTGTTGAAGCAGGCGGGCATGAATCAAAACCAGGTTGACCTGGTTGAGTTGAATGAAGCCTTCGCATCGCAAGCGCTGGCGGTTATCCGAAAACTCGAATTAAATCCGGATATCGTGAACATCAATGGTGGCGCGATCGCGCTGGGTCACCCCCTGGGATGCACCGGGTGCAAACTCACCATCCAGATCACGAATGATATGAAGCGGTTGAACAAGAAGTATGGAATTGTGACAGCTTGCGTAGGCGGCGGCCAGGGCATCGCGGGAATTATCGAGAATCTTAGTTAAGGGTTATAAATCGTATCAAATGAAACGGCCTCTTGCGTAAGCAGGAGGCCAATTTGTTTTCTGGGTACCAGATACCGGATAGTTTGCGTGTGTGTTTGGGTTTTGATGAAGATCTCACACACTAACACACACTATCTGGCATCTGGTATCAGGTATCCGGTATCCAAAATTATCACCCCCTCAAAACTTCTCGCGCAATTACAATCTTTTGGATTTCGCTGGTGCCTTCGCCTATCGTGCAGAGCTTACTGTCGCGATAAAATTTTTCGACCGGGAATTCCTTCGTGTATCCGTTCCCGCCGAAGATTTGAACGGCTCCCGTGGAAACCTTAACCGCGGTTTCACTTGCGTAATATTTTGCCATGGCTGATTCCTTCGTCATCTTCTTCCCATTTATCTTCAGTTCGCAGGCGTGCATGGTGAGTAATTCCGCTGCAAGTATTTCCGTGGCCATGTCAGCGAGCTTGAAAGAAATGGCCTGGAAATTTGAGATGGGCTGATCAAATTGCTCGCGCTCCTTCGAATAATTGACGGCGGCTTCATAGGCACCCTTGGCAATCCCCAGGGAGAGCGCTGCGATGGAAATCCTTCCACCATCCAGAACGCCCAGCGATTGTTTGAATCCCTCTCCGACTTTGCCCATTCTTTGTGTATCGGGGATCCTGCACTGATCAAAGATCATTTCTGCTGTTTCGCTGGCGCGCATCCCCAATTTATTTTCCTTCTTTCCGGCCCCGAATCCCTTTGTTCCTTTTTCAACGATGAAAGCCGTCGCGTTTTCTTTTTCACGCGCTTTGCCAGTTCTGGCAATCACCACCGCAACATCGCAGGTTTTGCCATGCGTAATCCAGTTTTTTGTTCCGTTCAAAATCCAGTGATCGCCATCCTGCACCGCCGTCGTTTTCATATTACCAGCGTCGCTTCCTGAATTCGCCTCCGTCAATCCCCACGCACCAATCCACTCTGCTGTGGCGAGTTTGGGCAGGTATTTGTTTTTCTGATCTTCATTCCCGAAACTAAGTATATGCCCCGTGCATAAAGAATTGTGTGCCGCCACGCTCAACCCGATCGATCCACAAACTTTGGCAATCTCTTCGATTATGCTCACATATTCGAAATAACTCAAACCCGCACCACCGTATTTTTCGGGCACCAATACACCCATCATGCCCAATTTTCCCAACTCCTTAAATAATTGCAACGGGAATTCCTGCGACTCGTCCCACTGCATCACATAGGGCTTGATATGTTTTTGTGCAAAATCCCTGGCTGTTTGCGCTACCTGTTCTGTTAACTCATCGGGTTGAAAATTCATAACATCTTTGTTTGGTGAAATCATGGTTCGGCCATCCGGCCTACCACAAAAATAAGCATTGCAAAGCAAGCCTATGGCCCATTACAAAGGTTTATAAACTATTCAACAACTTATTTATTGCTTAGTGAACAGTCAAATAAGGTGCGATTTTGGTAAAAACATCTTCCGTGATCAGCGTTATTTTCCTTAACTCATCCAATCCGCTAAAGTTCCCGTGCTGCAACCGATATTGGTAAATGGCATTGCCAAGGGCTCTTCGCAAATAGGGATGATTTTTCAAATCATCGGGCGTTGCCGAATTCAAGTCAATTTTCCTCAATTCCCTGGAGTCGCAGTGAAAAAATTTCCTGAGCGCCTGATATACAGAATCCGGTAGACCAAATGTCTCGGCCACCTGTGCAACCGAATAAAAGCCGCCCAGTTTTTCCCTGAAACTTACGATTCGAGAGGCCAGCTTGCTTCCAATTCCAGGCAGCGCTATCCACGCTGACGTGTCTGCAGTATTGATATCGATGTCAAACGATTTTTCAACCTTCCTTTCAGGAATTTTTCTATCCAAAAATTGATTTGGAAGACCAGGCTTGAAACTGCCGGCAGTATCGAAGGATTTGATTCTTACGAATGAAATCAGCTTTTCAGAGAATTCTTTATTGAGGCCGTAGATCTTTCCCAGGTCTTGGGGTCTTCGGAATTTTCCACCATGTGCCAGGTAATTCTGAACCGTATGAATGGTCCTGTCTGGCAATCCGAGTCGCTTCCAGCCTTCCGGCGAAATGGTATTGGGATCGAAATAGAAGGGCGGAGACAATGCGTTCGCGACCAATATTGGTTTGCTTACTGAATCCTTTCCGGATTCGGCCCGGGAGGAATCGGGTCGCCATGCAGCAAACGCAGCTTTCTCCAGCGCTTCAAAGGTTTTCGGGTCGAAATCTTTTTTCTTCGGAAGTATGTCGGGCAAAAACCACACAACAATCATGAGGAAGAGTAGCGTTACAATCCCGGCTCTCTCCTTCTTCGTAAAAGAAAAATATTCCTTTAGCCATTTTGCAGCCATAAAATTCGGTTAGCGGAACAAACTTACCCCGCAGACCTCTCCGAAAAAATGCAGTTGGCCCTAAAAAGAGAAGGAAAATTCCCGACAGGAATGGTATCAATACATGTCGAATTTCAACACCTGCCCGTCATAAGCCAGCTCCATTCCCAATGGCAGTTCCCGGTTGATCACCTCATGGCGGCCCAATTGATGACTGATATGCGTAAAGTATGCTTTCGGGATCCCAAGCTCACGCACCATGGCAATGGCTTCATCCAGGCTAAAATGCGAAATATGCTTTTCTTTTCGCAATGCATTTAATACAATCACCTCGCTTCCCTTTAATTTTTCCCGGCTTGATTCGTCAATGCGATTCGCGTCTGTTACATACGAGAACTTTCCAAATCGAAACGCGTACACGGGCATTTTGAGATGCCAGGTGGTGATGGGCAGCACGGGGATGTCTCCCACCTGGAAAGGATTGTCGTCGATGGTATTGAGATTAATTTCAGGAATACCTGGATAACGGGTATCCGCAAACGCATAAGGAAATTCCCGGATGATCACTTCCTGTGTCATCTCATTGGCATATATTTCCATTGGCTTTCCGCTGAGATAATTGTAGGCCCTCACATCGTCAAGACCGGCCACGTGATCCTTGTGCGGGTGGGTGAACAGAATTGAATCCAGGTGCTTGACGTTTGCTCGCAACATCTGGTACCTGAAATCGGGTCCAGAGTCAACAACCAGCGTCGTTTTGTCTGACCTAACCAATATGCTTGAGCGAAGGCGTTTGTCTTTTTTGTCGGGCGACTGACAAACTTCGCAATCACATCCAATCATCGGAACACCACTGCTGGTGCCAGTGCCAAGGAATGTGATCGTGATGGAAGGTGACATTTGAATTGATTCAGGATTCAGGATTCAGGATTCAAGTTAGCGAAATCCTGAATCCTGAATCTTGAATCTCAAAAATCATTTCGTCTCCTCAGTAGACCTGCTCATCACTTCTTCATACATTTTTTGGGATTCTGCAGTGAGGGCATCGAAGTTAACGCGAAGCTGGGGAATGAGATCGAGCATGGTATTGATCCTGCCTTCCAACTGGAGAAATTTATTGAGCACAACCACCTTTTTCTGTTCTAATATGCAATAGCCGCTTTGAAAAGTGCCGCGTTCATACCTGATGATATAGCCGGCCTCTTCGAGGATCTTTTCCAGTTTGTCTATTGTTGGCTGATTGTATTTCATAGTAAAGTCAAAAGTAAAAAGTAAAAATTCAAAAATTGGTTCTTATTCGTGGCACATCGCTTTACTTTTCCACATTTTCCTCCACTTTTTACTTTTGCATTTTTGACTTTTTACTTGTTGCTCATTCTTACCACCGGAATGATCATTTCCTCAAGACTCACACCGCCATGTTGGAAAGTGTTCTTGTAATAATTCACATAATAACTGTAATTATTCGGATAACAGAGATATCCATCTTCCTTGGCGAAAATGAACGCTGAATTTACCGTGGGCACCGGCAACCCGGCATCACGCGGGTTCTTAAATGCAATCACATCTTTTGCATCAAAATTGAGGTTGCGGCCGTGCTTGTACCTGAGATTGGTGGTCGTTTGCTTATCGCCAATCACCTTACAGGGCGTTTTCACCCGAACGCTTCCGTGATCGGTGGCTACCACCAGCGTAAGATTTTTATCCGCGATCCTCTTCAGTGCCTGGTGGAGCGGTGAATGCTCAAACCAACTTGTGGTAATGCTTCGATAGCTCTCCTCGTTGTTGGCCAGTTCTTTCAATACTTCCATCTCGGTTCGCGCATGACTCAGCATGTCGACGAAATTGTAAACAATGACGTTGAGATCATTGTTCAGAAGATTGTGCACGTTATCAACCAGCTTCTGACCGTCGTGATGGTTCACGATCTTGGTGTAAGAGAATTTGATATTTTCCTTTTTCAATCGCTTCAGCTGAGACCTGAAAAATTCTTCTTCGAACAAATTCTTCCCGCCTTCTTCATCATCGTTTTTCCACTGTGACGGGAAATTTTTTTCTATGTCAACAGGAAGCATTCCCGCGAAAATCGCATTTCTGCAGTATTGCGTGGCGGTTGGAAGAATGGAATAGAAAGTCTCTTCCTCCTGGATCCGGAAGCTCTCACTAAAAATCGGTTGGATGGATTTCCACTGGTCATAACGGAGATTATCCACCAATATGAAAAATAGTGGTGTACCTTTTTCCAGGTGGGGAAGGATTTTATATTGAAACAGGGTATGGCTCATGATGGGCGCATCCGTGGCTTTAGGACTCACCCAGCTTGAATAATTTCTGCTTATGAATTTTGAAAATTCGGTGTTGGCTTCCTGCTTCTGACTTTGAAATACTTCCCGCATTTCCGGACTATCACTCTTTTCCATCTCAAGTTCCCAAAAGATCAGTTTTTTGTAGATTTCCATCCACTCATTGTAATCCGGATTGCTGTTCAGCGCCATGAAAAGGTTGCGGAATTGTTGCTGATAGGCCGTGGTGGTTTTCTCAGCGACCAGCCGCTTGTTATCAATAATCTTTTTCAAACTCAATAGTACCTGGTTGGGATTGACCGGTTTGATGAGATAGTCACTGATCTGGGAGCCGATTGCTTCGTCCATCAGGTTCTCGGTTTCATTCTTTGTAATCAGAACGATGGCGAGTTGCTGGTTCATCTCCTTGATCTTGGCAAGGGTTTCCAGCCCGGTGATACCCGGCATGGTTTCATCCAGCAATACTACGTCAACTGCATGGTCTCTTACATAATCAATGGCATCGAATCCGTTCGTAAGCGTATGAACTTCGTAACCCTTGGCTTCAAGAAATAGTTTCTGCGATTGCAGGCTTTCTATTTCATCATCGACCCAGAGTATTTTGGCAAGACCCATGTTTGTTTGAATGTTTAATTTTATAGATACGGCTTATCAGAACGCTAAAAATAGGTTATTCGTTTCCGCTTTCTACCTTTGGCCCTGTTCCAGCTTAAATTTAACAAATCCTGTCTTTCATGGCATTTGTAAAGATCATCAATGACCCCGTGTATGGATTCATCACCATCGATGACCCGCTCATTTACCGGATCATTTCACATCCCTATTATCAGCGCCTCAGGCGAATCAAGCAATTGGCGCTCGCTCACCTGGTTTATCCCGGTGCGGTGCACACGAGGCTGCATCATTCATTGGGAGCTTATCACCTCATGTGCAATGCGCTGACTGAACTTAAACTGAAGGGCGTGGACATAAATGCGGATGAAGAACGTGGGGCAAAGATCGCCATACTCCTTCATGATATCGGTCATGGTCCATTTTCACATGCACTCGAAAAAGTGTTGATAACAGATGTACATCACGAAGAATTGTCGTTGCGATTGATGAACAAGCTAAACCAGGAATTTGATGGTGCATTGGAAATTGCCATCGCCATATTCAGAAATACCCATTCGAAAAGATTTCTGCATCAGCTGGTGAGCGGGCAATTGGATGTGGACAGAATGGATTATCTCACGCGCGACAGTTTCTTTACGGGAGTTAGTGAAGGTGTGATTGGATACGATCGCATCATAAAAATGCTGACCGTTCATGAAGGCGAGTTGATGGTGGAAGAGAAGGCCATTTATTCGATTGAAAAGTTCCTCGTCTCCCGTCGATTGATGTACTGGCAGGTTTACCTGCACAAAACGGTTTTGAGCACAGAGTTGACATTGATAAAGGTTTTGGAGAGAGCCAAGGAATTGGGTGAAGACCTTAATCCGAATCGGGAATCCTCGGTTCTGCAAAAATTTCTCAAAACAGGTATTGAATTTTTGGACGACGACGATCTTGAGTTATTCTGCCGCCTGGATGATACTGACGTCATTTATGCCATGAAGGGATGGATGGATCATCCGGACAGGGTATTGGCCACGCTTTGCAGGGCACTCATCAATAGGGAATTGCTCAAAGTCAAGTTCATCGCTGAACCGGTAAACGAGGCCATTGTACGGGAAAAAATAGCGATCGTCCGAAACCGGCTAAACCTGGGGGATCATGACGCGTCTTACTTCGTGTTTACGGGGGAGGCGGTGAATCATACCTATGATCCTTCAGACGAAAAAATAAGGATTTTGTTCAGGGACGGGACTGTAACAGACATTTCTGAGGTAGACAATGCCTTAATTCAGCTGAATCTCTCGCGCCCCATGAAAAAATTTTACATTTGCTTTATGAAATAGGCAAGAATTTCGGATCCGGATTGCCGTTTTGTATAGCCCAAAGACTAATTTATATTATGACATTTAGCGCCGCTCAAATTGCCTTGCTGGTAAATGGCAAGGTAGAAGGTGATCCACAGGCCACCGTAAATTCCTTTGGAAAAATTGAAGAGGCCGGCGCCGGACAATTGTCATTTCTCGCCAATCCGAAATACGAAGAATACCTTTATTCCACCAACGCGTCTGTAATTATTGTCAATGACAACCTCGAACTGAAACAATCTGTGTCTGCTTCGCTGGTTCGGGTGACCGACGCCTATAGTGCATTTGCCGTTCTTCTGGCCAAGTACCAGGAGATGATGACGCAAACCCTTTCGGGCATCCAGGACCCTGCTTATATTTCCAAGTCGGCGAAACTGGGTGAGAATATTTTCATCGGTGCTTTCGCTTACCTGGGCGAAAATGTGGTGATTGGCAATAACGTAAAAATCTTTCCGCAAGTCTTTCTTGGAAACAACGTTTGTGTTGCCGACAATACCATTTTGCATGCGGGCGTGAAAATTTATCATGATTGCCAGATCGGCAAAAACGTTACCATACACGCCGGATCCGTGATCGGAAGTGACGGCTTTGGATTTGCGCCGCAGGCCGATGGAACCTACAAGAAGGTTCCGCAGATCGGGAATGTGGTTATTGAAGACTTTGTTGAAATTGGTGCCAACGCCGCCATTGACAGAGCCACGATTGGCTCAACCATCATCAGGTCGGGCGCAAAATTGGACAATCTCATCCAGGTGGCGCATAATGTAGAAGTTGGCAATAACTCTGTGATTGCGGCACAAGCAGGTGTGAGTGGAAGCACCAAGCTGGGCAAGAACGTGATGATTGGAGGTCAGGCCGGAATCGTGGGCCACCTTCAAATTGCGGATGGTGTCAGGATCAATGCACAGAGTGGGGTAAGCAAATCCATCAAGACGCCTAATACAGCAGTTACGGGTTCCCCGGCACACGATTATACAAGCGCATTACGCAGCCAGGCGCTCAGCCGGAAACTTCCGGAACTGGAGAAAAGGTTGAAAGAGTTGGAGGCGCTAATCAAACAATTGACATTAGAGGGAAAAATTGATTAGTTAGCCAGGCAACGAATCACCAAATCAACTGGTTAAGCAGCTAACCGGTCCACTGTTCAACTGCTCCCCCAAAGCCCTATCTTTGCGCCACAATTGACTTTTTTAATGGATGCGAATTTCAATCCCGATAAGCAACATAGCCTCGCTTCTTCAGTGAGTATTTCGGGTACAGGACTACATACCGGAGTGAATGTGGATATGACGCTAAAACCTGCGAATCCGGGATTTGGTTATCAGTTTCAACGAATTGATCTGGCCGGACGACCCATAATCAAGGCTGATTGCGACCTGGTAACGGACACATCGAGGGGGACCACCCTCGAGGAGGCTGGCGTAAAGATCAGCACCGTGGAACACTTGCTCGCTGCCCTTACCGGGTTGGGCATCGACAATTGCCTGATTGAACTCAATGGCCCCGAAATCCCTATTATTGATGGCAGTTCTGAACCTTTTGTGGAGATCATTGAGGACACGGGTGTCGTGGAACAGGATGCTGCAAAAGCCTGGTACAGCATCGATACCAATATTTCCCATTATGACGAAGTGAAGCGCGTTGAGATGACAGCCCTTCCTTCTACCGACTACAAGATTACTACGCTGATTGATTTTAACAGCCCCGTTTTAGGCACCCAGCATGCAGGTTTGAAAACCATGCGCGATTTCAAAGCAGAGATTGCACCCTGCAGAACCTTTTGCTTTTTGCATGAACTTGAAATGTTGCTGGACCATAACCTGATCAAAGGAGGTGATATCAACAACGCGATCGTTGTGGTGGACAAGCCAGTGACTGAGCGTGAAATGGAACGCCTGGCAAGGGCATTTGGCAGAGACAAGATCGAGGTGAAGAGTGAAGGCTATTTAAATAACCTGGAATTGCGTTTTCCGAATGAGCCCGCACGCCATAAGTTGCTTGACGTCATCGGTGACCTGGCGCTGATTGGATATCCCATCAAGGCCCATATCATTGCCAATCGACCCGGGCACTCCAGCAATGTGGAGTTCGCGAGGAAGATCAAGCAATACATCAGGAAGAACAAACACGTTAAGAATATTCCTGTATACGATCCAAACCAGCAGCCTATCTACAATACGCAGCAGATCGAAAAGACACTGCCGCATCGTTATCCATTCCTGTTGATAGATAAGATCATTGAACTAACTGACACGCATATCGTAGGCATCAAGAATGTAACGTTCAATGAAAATTTTTTTGTTGGCCATTTTCCAGGTAATCCCGTAATGCCCGGTGTTTTACAAATTGAGGCCCTGGCGCAAACAGGTGGCATTCTGGCCATCAATGCCATGCCCAGTGGCGAGTATGATACCTATTTTTTAAAGATCGATAACTGCAAATTCAAAGCGAAAGTGGTACCCGGAGATACCATGATCCTTAGGATGGAGTTACTATCACCCATTCGCAGGGGCATCTGTGAAATGAGGGGGACGGTATTTGTTGGAAACAAGATTGCCACTGAGGCCGACCTGGTGGCACAACTGGTGAAAAGGGGATGATTGCCTGTGCCCATGCACTTCCCAAAGCCTGATTAATTAACGGTATTGACTATTTTTTAATTAATTTGAATACTAATATTGGCGATCCCGATACGCAAAGCCATCCGGAGGGGCTATCAGTATCATTACCATTAAACCAAATATGATCCATCCGCATACGTATATTCATCCCAACGCAAGACTGGCAACTAATGTAAAGATCGACCCCTTCACTGTTATTCACCAGAATGTTGAGATTGGCGAGGGCACCTGGATTGGAAGTAATGTGACCATCATGGAGGGTGCGCGCATTGGGAAAAATTGCAGGATCTTCCCCGGGGCAGTAATCGCTGCCATTCCACAGGATTTAAAATATGAAGGTGAAGACTCGCTGGTTGAAATTGGAGACAATACAACCATCAGGGAATTTGTCACCATCAACAGGGGCACAAAGGACCGGTGGGCAACCCGTGTAGGGAGCAATTGCCTGATCATGGCTTATAGTCACCTGGCACACGATTGTATCGTGGGAAGTCATTGCATCATGAGCAACAACACACAGATCGCAGGTCATGTGGAATTGGGCGACTGGGTGATCCTGGGAGGGATGTGTGCGGTGCACCAGTTTGTAAATATTGGTCAGCACGCATTCGTGAGTGGCGGTTCGCTGGTGGGTAAAGATGTACCTCCCTATATTAAGGCAGGACGCGCACCCCTGAGTTATGCAGGTGTTAATTCAGTAGGTCTCAGGCGTCGCGGATTTACGGTTGACAAGATCAATCACATACTTGACATTTACCGTTGCATTTATAACAAGGGTATGAATACTTCTCAGGCCCTGGAATTCCTTGAAGAAGAATTCCCCGCCACTGATGAGCGAGATGAAATCGTGACCTTTATCCGCGATAGCGGACGCGGCATCATAAAACGCTATTCCAAAAACAGTGTGGATGAAGATATTGCTGACTAAGGTTGGGAAGCGGTATAACCGCGACTGGATCTTTCGTCATCTTGATTATGAGTTTTCACCCGGAACTTCTTATGCCATCACAGGCCCGAACGGCTCGGGGAAATCAACCCTGCTGCAAGTGATAGCCGGTGCCGTGGTTCATACAGAAGGCGCTCTCCGTTATCATCCCGAAACGCAGCAAGATGGCAGCTTCGATGCCGCCAACGCTTACCAGTTCTTATCGATCGCCGCGCCCTACCTGGAGCTGATTGAAGAAATGACGCTCCTCGAATTTTTGCAATTCCATGCCCACTTCAAACCATTTCTCAACCAACTTCCAATTTCAGAAATTGCAAGTATGGTTGGACTCAAATCGGCCTTGAACAAACAAATCCGCTATTTCAGCAGCGGCATGAAGCAGAGGACCAAGCTGGCCCAGGCTATTTTTTCAGACACCCCCGTAGTGTTGTTGGATGAACCCTGTACCAATCTTGACGAAGAAGGAATTGAACTTTACCACAGGTTAATAGCAGAATACGGCAGGAAGAGATTGTTCATCGTGAGCAGCAATGATAAACAGGAGTATGACTTCTGCGAAAAAAGGCTTTCCATTCTGGATTATAAAATTTCACAACCATGAGATTCCAAAACCTGAACGAATTCACTGAAAAAGAAATGTTCCCCGGATACAAGGGCAAATTTGTGCACGGCGAGACGATGACCGTCGCATTTTGGAATATTAAGTCCGGCAGCACGGTGCCCCTGCATCATCACGTTCATGAACAGGTCATGCACGTGGTAGATGGGCAATTCGAATTTACAGTTGATGGTAACACCCAGGTGTGCGGTCCAGGCGCAATTGTGGTTATTCCAAGCAATGTGCCTCATACCGGCACTGCCATCACCGACTGTAAAGTGATTGATGTATTCCATCCCGTGAGGGAGGAGTATCGCGTTTAGCGCTGGCTGGCGATAAGCAGGTTCAGGTCAGTGTATTTGATGTCGAAGCGTTGGCTCAAATGAATATTTGTGAGTGCCCCTTTGAACAGGTAAATGCCACTGCGAATGTTGATCTTGTGCCAGATCAGGTTATCGAGCCCGCCCTCTTCGCCAATTTCCAGGAGCAAAGGCATCAACACATTGCTGATGGCCTGAGAAGCGGTTCGGGCAAAGCCCGAGGGGATATTCGGTACGCAGTAATGCACCACGCCGTATTTGATGAAGATGGGATGTTCATGACTCGTAATCTCCGACGTCTCAAAACAACCTCCCCGATCGATACTAACGTCCACGATCACACTGCCCGGCCGCATCTGTGCCACCATTTCCTCCGTTACGACAATGGGCGTTCGGCCACCCGTAGAAGACAATGCTCCCACGGCAACATCGCAGGTTTTGAGTTGTTTGGCAAGGATTTTTGGCTCAATAACGGAGGTCCATAACCGACCGCCAATATTATTCTGAAGTCTTTTGAGTTTGTAAATATTGTTATCGAACGTCTTCACGCTGCTACCCATGGCCAGTGCCGTGCGCGCAGCATATTCCCCCACGATACCGGCTCCAATGATGATCACTTTGGTCGGTGGGATTCCCGAAATGCCACCCACCAGGACGCCTTTGCCATTGTTCGCGCTGCTCAGGTGTTGCCCGGCGATGAGCATGACCGCGCTGCCGGCAATTTCACTCATGCTTCTCACGATGGGATTGTGCCCTGAATCATCCTTAAGGTTTTCGAATGAAAGGCCGGTGATTCGTTTCTCCATCATCTTCTCAAGGATCTCGGTTTTCATCACTGCCAGGTGTATGGGCGAGATAACGGTTTGGTTGTGCTTCATCAATTCAATTTCAGACTCACTAACCGGGGCTGATTTGATGATAATATCGCAATTGTAAATTTCTTTCTTGTCGTAGGCAATCTTGGCACCCGCTTCACTGTAATCTTTTTCAGAAAAATGTGCGCCTTCGCCCGCGAGGTGTTCGACCACCACTTTATGACCGTTGCTAACCAGCACGCCTATCGCATCGGGAGTAAGTGCAATTCTGTTCTCCTGGAAGGAAGTTTCCTTGGGGATGCCGATCTGGAGGCGTGTTCCTTTCGGCTTGACGTCCAGCGTTTCTTCAAGGGTTTCGTATGAAAAAGAGGCGCTTACATGCGGTTTACTGGATGCCATGGAATCACAGATTGTGGGAAGGACAAATTACGAAAATTATCCTAGGGAAAAAGGAGTTTTAATTGTCTTTGTGTTGCGTCGACAGGCTGCAACCACACCTGGGCCGTATTTTCAGGAAAAATACCCGGGGCTTTTTCGGGCCACTCTACCAAACAGATCGCGTCAGAATACAAACAGTCTTCGATACCTGCCTTTTCCGCTTCTTCTTCATCATCCAGGCGGTATAGATCAATATGAAAGATCTTCCCGTTCTCATCACCTGACGGGTACCGATACTCGTTGATCAAAGAAAAGGTGGGACTCGTAACATGATCCCTGACGCCTTTGACCTCGCACAGTGCATGTACGAATGTTGTTTTTCCAGCGCCCATCGGTCCGTGAATGGCGAATACTTTGAACGACCCTGCTTCCTTCCAGAACTGCCTGGCCACGTCGGCAATTTGATCGATGTTGTAGATGAGGTTCATCGGGAGTCAAAAATAGATATTAATCGTAGACAGTGGACAGTAGACAGTGGACAGTATAAAGCGAACAAAAAGTGGATGGTCTTCTGTCTACTGTCTACTGTCCACTATGCCTTACCTTTGCACCATGGAAAAAATCCATTGGAAAGTAGAGGGAATGACTTGTGCGAATTGTGCCCTCACCATTCACAAATGGCTGGAAAAGCAGGGCCAGGAGGCGGTGAATGTGAACCTTGTAAATGGAGAAGTGAACTTCACACTGAGGCCCGAGACGTCTCCCAAACAATTGGTAAAAGGCATCGAAAACCTGGGTTATCATGTACATGAAACCCTGGCTGATCAACCGGCAAAAAAAGGATGGCTCAGGACGCCCATTTCGAAGTTCTTTTTCTGTTTACCCTTTACACTGCTTTTGAACCTGCACATGCTTGTGCATCTTGAATCTCTCCATTGGCTGATGAATCCGTGGGTTCAGCTGGCCCTTTGTGTTCCCGTATTCTTCGTGGGTATGCGTTATTTCGGAAAGAGTGCCTGGGCCAGCATCCGAAATGGAATGCCGAACATGAATGTTTTGATTGCACTGGGTGCGACAGCAGCCTTCGTGTACAGCCTGGCGGGAACGCTTTTGAATTTGGGGGCCGATTACCAGTTCTACGAAACCACCGCCACCATCATTACGCTTGTTTTTTTGGGATACTGGCTGGAAGACATTTCATTGGCTAAAACACAGCAGGCCCTTCGAAGTCTCTCAAAGGAACAAAAAGCAATGGCGAATATGATCGCCTTTGACGACAAGCACCAGGAACAGATTTTTCCTGTCGATAGCTCACAGTTACGGGTAGGTGATTTGGTTTTGATCCGAACGGGAGAACATGTGCCCACAGACGCAAAAATCCTTTGGGGAGAGTGTTCGGTAAACGAAGCGATTATCACCGGGGAATCAGAACCCGTTTTCAGGAAAGCCAAAGACCCTATCATCGGCAGCAGTGTCCTTGAATCGGGTACCATCAAGGCGCAGGTCACCGCAGTTGGAAACGACACGGTTTTATCGCGCATTATCGAATTGGCCACCAGGGCGCAGGGTGAGAAACCGCCGATTCAGCAACTGGCCGATAAGATCAGCGCCGTATTTGTACCCGTCGTGTTGGCATTGTCTGTATTGTGCTTTCTCATCAACCTTGCACTTCCTGGCATAACACTAACGCAATCGCTCATGCGCAGCGTGGCCGTGCTGGTTATTTCCTGTCCCTGTGCCATGGGATTGGCCACACCTGCGGCCATTGCCGTTGGCATGGGAAGAGGCGCCAGGAATGGAATTCTCTTCAGGGATCCAAAAAGCCTGGAGCTTTTTCGAAATATTAAAACAATTGTCTTTGATAAAACCGGCACGTTGACAACGGGCGCATTTACGATTACGAACTATGGTTTCGACAAACGCATTTCCGACGAAGAGTTCAAAAGAATATGCTACAGCCTCGAAAAATTTTCGAATCACCCAATGGCGAAGGCGGTTACCCTTGCCTGGAAGTCCAGGGAGATCAGGTGGTCGCTGATAGAAGAAAGGAAGGGATTGGGGATGGAGGCGCGGGACCCGGAAGGGAATATTTACAGGATCGGCTCCGCTGAGTGGATGGGTGCAGGTGAAACCGAATTGGGCCACCAGGTTTACCTGAGCAAAAGCGGAAACCTGTTAGGATGGATCGATCTCGCAGATGAAATTCGTCCTGAGGCGAAAAGGGTGATCGAATATTTTCAGGAGAAAAAAATCAGGACGGTGATGTTGAGCGGCGACAGCCGGGCAAAATGCATGGAGCTGGCGCGCTCCCTTGCCATTGACGAAGTTTATGCAGAAAAAAAGCCCCATGAAAAACTGGAAATTGTTGCAAACCTGAACGCAAAAGCGCCCACCGCCATGGTGGGCGACGGCATCAATGATGCCCCGGCGCTCGCAAAAGCAACAATCGGGATCTCGCTTGGTGACGCTTCACAACTGGCCATGCAGCATGCCGACGTTGTGCTATTGAACAAGGGTTTGGGCAACCTGCCCATGTCGCTTGGCCTCGGCCGGCACACTTACGGAACAATCAAGACGAATTTATTTTGGGCCTTCCTCTACAATATCATCGCCATTCCAATTGCAGCGGCAGGATTTCTGAATCCGGGTGTCGCAGCATTGGCCATGGGTTTTAGCGATGTGGTACTGGCGATGAACTCGCTTAGGCTGCAGGTACGCAGGCTGAATTAAAAAGTAAAAAGTCAAAATTCAAATTAAAAAGCTTCTTTTGAATTTTGACTTTTAAATTTTGAATTTTAGGTCGGCTATGACGTTAAACGAAATTCTTAAACAATACTGGGGATACAAGCAGTTCCGTCCTTTGCAGGAAGATATCATGAATGCCCTTTTGAAGAAGAAGGACGCGCTCGCCATTATGCCAACCGGCGGTGGAAAATCACTCTGCTACCAGGTACCTGCACTGGCTGAAAAAGGAATTTGTCTCGTGGTATCGCCACTCATCGCCCTGATGCGCGACCAGGTTGACCGCCTTAATTCACTCGGTATTCCCTCCCTCTCCATCATTTCCGGAATGCGTTTCAGTGATGTTCAAAAGACTTTGCAAAATGCGGCATACGGAAACTTCAAGTTCCTTTACGTTTCCCCCGAAAGGCTGGAGACCGAATTGTTCCAGGAATGGCTTCCCGTTTTACCCCTCAACCTGGTGGCCATTGACGAGGCGCATTGTATTTCGCAATGGGGTTATGATTTTAGGCCGGCCTATCTCACCATTGCGAAAATCAGGGAGATACAACCTGCCGTGCCGATGATTGCACTGACGGCCTCTGCTACGCCCTCGGTTCAGGATGACATTTGTGAGAAACTCAACCTGAAGTTGCCTCAGAGATTTCAGCAATCCTTCGAACGCCCCAATCTCTCCTATAGCGTGTTTGAAGTTGGCCATAAGCTCAATAAGCTCACCGAAATTCTCCGGAAGGTTCCGGGCAGTGCAATCGTTTATTGCCGCAGCAGGAAACGTACGCAGGAAATTGCAGAGTCACTCAGTGCAGCCGGCATTCAAGCCTCTTATTATCATGCAGGGTTGAACGCAGAAGAACGGACGCAGCGACAGGAACGATGGCAAAAAAATGAGTTACCTGTAATGGTTTGCACCAACGCCTTTGGCATGGGCATCGACAAACCTGATGTTAGATCCGTGGTGCACATAGATATTCCGGATTGCCTCGAAAGTTATTACCAGGAAGCCGGTCGCGCAGGCAGGGATGGCAGGAAATCCTATGCCGTTTTACTCTACACTGCGGTTGATTTGAAGGACCTGGAAAAGCAGGCCGCGATCCGCTTTCCCGAACAGGCTACGATCAAAAAAGTTTACCAGGCCCTTGTCAATTATTTGCAGCTTCCGGAAGGTTTGGGCGAAGACCAGTTTTTTGAATTTGATCTTAAAGAATTTTGTCAGCGTTTCAAACTGGTAACGCAACAAACCATTTACGCATTGAAAGCGCTTGAACAGGAAGACCTGATCAGCTACGCGGAACAAATCTTTCTTCCACCTACTGTTCAATTTACACTTGGAGGTGAGGGTCTGCTGAATTGGCAAAAACAATTTCCGAAAACCGAACCGTTGATCAAAATGCTCTTGCGCAGCTACGGAGGTATTATGGATCAGCCTACGGCGATTTCGGAAAAGCAGATCGGGGGTGGACTGAAATTGAATACCGAAGTTTTGAGAAAGCAACTTCAATTTCTGAATACTGCGGGTGTGTTAAATTATCAACCGCAAAAAGAAAAGCCGCAGATCCGGTTTATTCATGAACGACCCAGCACTGCAAATCTTTCTATTAATTCTGTGAATTACAGGAAGAGAAAAAGAAGTTATGAATTGAGGTTGCACACCATGCTTTCCTATGCAAGAGAAAAAACGGACTGCAGGCAGTCTTTCATCGCTAATTATTTTACTTCGGCAGGCCTGCCAGATTGTAATGTTTGTGATAACTGTATCAACCATAGAAAATCACCAGTCAGCCGAAAGGAGTTTGATGAAATTGTAATCAGGATCCTGGAAATGATTGATGAAAAACCCAAAGCCATTCACGAAATTTTGCCACTCTTGCCCAATTTCAACAAGGAAAAAACCTGGGCCGTTATTGATGCATTGGTGGGAGAAGACAGACTGAAAGTAGACAGGGCTGGAAGGATAAGCAGGGGTAAATAAAAAAAAAGGGCCAGGATAGAAATCCAGCCCGTTTTTAAAATCCAATATCCTATGAAAAACCGTAGCAAAAATAATCAGGAGTTAGATATCACCAATACCCGGTTTGCGGTATTTTATAAGAATGTGGAAAACTGTTGGTTAAGGGTAGGCGAAATAAATATTATCTCACTACGACCGGATAACACATATAAAAAAAGCCCCGAACCTCGGGACTTTTAATTTTTTTCTAATTTGTTGGCACTAAAACCATGTCTTTTTCGAACTGCTCCTGCCTCCAAGTCCAAGCGCGCCGAGTAAACTTCGGGTAATCACGCTCGCCGCAGTTCGACCAATTTGGCGCGTAACCGAATTATCAAGTACTTCTTCAACTACCGATTTTTGAGGCTTTGTTGAAGTTTTAGCGCCATTGCCGGAACCGCCTTTGGCAGCAGCTTCTTCCAGCTTTGCAGTCACGATTTCATATGCGCTTTTCGTATCAACCGATTCTGCGTATTTCTTTGCCAGCTTTGATTTAGCAACCAGCGCGTCAATTTCTGTGTCACTCAGTATATCCATTCTCGATTTTGGAGAAGCGAGCAATACCTGAACGAGAGGTGTGGGAATTCCTTTCTCATTTAACATGGTAACAAATGCTTCGCCAATACCCAACTGTGTAATCAATTCATCAACGTCGTAAAATTTTGTTTCAGGATAATTTTCTGCCGCCTGTTTGATCGTTTTTCTGTCGGCAGCCGTAAATGCCCGCAAGGCGTGTTGAACTTTCAAACCCAGTTGACTCAATACGGATGCAGGAACATCCTGCGGATTTTGTGTACAGAAGAAAATGCCCACGCCTTTTGAACGTATGAGCTTAATGACCGTTTCGATTTGTTGGAGGAGTGCAGTGCTGGCTTCCTGGAACACGAGATGTGCCTCATCGATGAACATGACCAGTTTTGGCTTATCGAGATCGCCCGCTTCCGGCATCACTGCATAAATTTCTGCAAGCAGTTGAAGCATGAAAGTAGAGAAGAGCTTTGGCTTGCTTTGCATATCAGTAACCCTGAGTATACTAATCATGCCCTTGCCATCATCACCGATACGCATCAGGTCATCAACCTCAAAAGATGGCTCGCCAAAAAAGACATCGGCGCCCTGTTGTTGCAATTCGATTACTTTTCTCAGAATGGTGCCTGTACTCGTTGTAGCAACGGATCCATAAGTTTTCTGGATCTCTGCCTTTCCCTCGTTGCTGATGTATTGTAACACTTTGGTAAAATCCTTCAGGTCCACCAGCGGCATTTTATTATCGTCACAATATTTAAAGATCATTGCAACCAGGCCTTCCTGTGTGTCGTTCAGTCCGAGAATTTTTGACAGAAGAATGGGGCCGAATTCACTGACGGTTGCACGCAATCGAACACCTTTCTCATTGCTGAGGCTCATCAATTCCACGGGGAAAGATTCAGGTTTAAACGTCATTCCCAACCGGGTATATCGTTCGCTGATTTTGTCATTCACCGCACCGGGTTCGGCAATACCGCTTAGATCACCTTTAATGTCCATCATCAGCACGGGTACGCTGGCGTCACTCAGGCCCTCGGCAATCACCTGCAGCGTCTTTGTCTTACCTGTTCCCGTGGCACCCGCTATCAGACCATGCCGGTTCATGGTTTTGAGCGGAAGGTTTACCTGCGCCTCCTTGAAGACCTCACCGTCAAGCATAGCCGCACCGATACAAATGGAATCTCCTTTGAAGGTATAACCATCTTTAACTGCGGACACGAATGCGTTCTTATCTGCCATAAAGAATGTTTTTTTGAAGTTACTGGATTGACGGAATCCGTGGAGTTTATTTTGTTAATGCGCAGCGATCAGATTTCTTC
>Ga0157375_10000187_pt1 | contig 58157 bp, 41 predicted proteins | sample M35metaG_FD_115311 | JGI IMG/M metagenome (GOLD analysis project Ga0157375, IMG submission 115311) | Miscanthus rhizosphere microbial communities from Kellogg Biological Station, Michigan, USA - M3-5 metaG | ecosystem: Host-associated > Plants > Roots > Rhizosphere > Soil | place: USA: Michigan...
CCGCCGCGTTCCCGCGGCTCTTGGACTTTCAGCGTTTCAGTTTTCAGTTTTCAGAACGGGTGGTATCAACAGAAAGCGGGCATCCTCGATCAGGCACAATGGGTTGGTTGGGAAATGATGTTGCGATAATATTATCACGCCGATGGAGTGCAGGCGGGGTGGTGGCCGGCGCGCAAGAACGGTTACTCGCCAGGATTTCAAAGGTTTCTTGCGGGAACAAAGCCGCCCGAAGACCTCAGCAGCCTCGGCGAGTTATTCGATTAAGATACGGGCGAGCAGGATAACGCATTAGATGGAGATCAAACTGAGGCGGGGCGTCGCGGCAGACGCGGACAGCTGTGGCAGGATCTGTTACAGCGCATTTAAGACGATTTCGGAGGCGCATAATTTTCGCGCCTGACTTTCCATCGCCGGATATCGCGATTGGTTTGTTAACGTGGATGCTGAGCCACCCCGAGTTTTATTCCATTATCGCTGAGATCGACGGGCGCATCGTCGGCAGCAATTTTTTGGACGAACGCAATGCGATCCGAGGTCTTGGCCCGATCACGGTCGATCCCGCGGCGCAAAATCGGGCCGTCGGCCGCCGTTTGATGGAAGCCGTTCACGAGCGCGCCGCGGAGATGAATGCTCCGGGCATTCGGCTGGTCCAAGCCGGCTTTCACACTCGATCGTTATCGCTCTACACGAAGCTCGGATACGACGTCCGGGAACATTTAGCCTGCATGCAAGGAACGGCTTTCGAGACAACGATCGACGGATGCACGGTGCGGAAAGCGGCCGAGTCAGATGTCGAGGCGTGCAATCGTGTTTGCCAAAAAGTCCATGGGCATGATCGCGGCGGCGAGCTGAAGGATACGGTTGCAAAAGGCTGTGCGACCTTAGTCGAACGAGATGGCCGCGTTACTGGTCATGCAACCACGATCGGTTTCTTTGGTCACGCCATCGGCGAAAATAACGACGACTTGAAAGCGCTGATTTCCGCCGCCAAGGAGTTTGCGGGTCCCGGCTTTCTTCTTCCGACGCGCAACGGCGAGCTGTTTCGATGGTGCCTGGCGAATGGTCTGCGGGTGACGCAACCGATGACCTTGATGAGCCACGGTCTGTACAGCGATCCCGTCGGCGCATTCCTCCCGTCGATTCTTTATTGAAGAAAGTGACCGCTGACGCGTGCGACGATGGCGGCTCGACTTTCAGCGTTTCAGTTTTCAGTTCTCAGCTTTTCACACCGCTCCAACAGTCCCAGCGCTCCCATCTTCTCCGTCCACGCCGCGAACGCAGGCGTCGCACCCTGCCAGCGCAGCGTCTCGACTTTTTTGAAGAGTGGCGCATCGGTGCGCAGGGTCGCGAGTTTCTTGAAGAGCAACGCGAGATCGCGCTGTTGGCCGAGAACGGTTGACGGGAAATTTTCGATCGGACCGTACTGGTTCAAAAGCTGGGCCGCGGTCCTCGGGCCAATTCTCGAGATGCCGGGGTAGCCGTCGACCGCATCGCCGACGAGCGCGAGCAGGTCAGGAATGAGCGGCGGATCGACCCCGAACTTTTCACGGACCCCAGCCGCATCGCGCATGATTTTGCGCCGAGCATCGATCTGCACGACGCGCGTACCTCGCACGCATTGCGCCAGATCTTTATCGGGCGTCCAGATCGCGACCTTCTCGACCTTTTTGTCCTTCGCCGCGATATGCGCGGCCGAAGCGAGTGCATCATCGGCTTCGAGCTCGATCATCGGCCAGACGACAACGCCCATCGCCGCGAGCGCCTCTTCAAGCGGATGGAATTGCTTGAGCAGTGCGGTCTCGATGCCGGCGCCGGTCTTGTAGTCCGCCCAAAGCCGATTGCGAAACGACTCGATGACGTGATCGGTGGCGACGCCGAGATGCGTCGCGCCGCTCTCGATTTGTTGCAACAAACCCTGCAGCACGCCAACGACAGCACCATAGGGGCGGTCCTTTCCTTTGGTGAACCGGCGCAGTCCGTAGAAGTGACGAAAGAGTTCGTACGTTCCGTCGATTAGATGGACGATCACAGCCAGTCAGGGTAAACCGTCGAGACCGCGTGCGGCGAAGCTTTTTAAGGGGTGAGGGAAGAGCAATGCAAGCGTGCGGGCTCCGGAGTATTCTGGTGACTGTAAGGTAACGCTCGACGAAGCACGCGATTAGGGGTCGCCCCAGCGCTCGCTGATTTGAAGGCTCCCGAAAGCCAGGCTGATCTGCGATCGCGGAGGCACGACGACGTATCATTCCGTTCGCCGTGCCGTTGAATCAACTATCTAGTCACGAAGCAGGCTCGTCATACATTCATTTCGAATTAGCGGCCCCCGATCAATATTTGCACCACTCCTGCACTTAATGGACTCGCCCACAGATTACCTTTGGCATCAAACTCGACGGCTACCACCTGCCAATGCGGCAGCGGTGAGTTATCCATCGTGTAGTGGGTCCAACTTGTGCCGTTGAACGTACTTACTCCGCCGGTATAAGGCCAGACCGAAGGCTGATTACTTGCGATCGCAATGAGTCCGTCGCTTGCCCGGCGGGCGACATCATAAACGACCGTACCGGGCATGCCGGTATTCGCCTGGTTGTAGGTTGTCCAGGTTGTTCCGTCATAGCGGACCAGGCCGGCGTAGGTGCCTAACCAGATTCCGCCGCTCGGATCTGCCATCACATCCAGCATGCCGTCACTTGGCAAAGGAGCGTTACTCGTATCGTACTGCGTAAAGGTCGTGTTGTTGCCCGCGGCGAATTTGCGCAAAGCGTATTCGGACGCGACCCACAAGTTATTCTGAGTATCGACCGCCATGGCCTTGACATTGTTGGCGCTGTAATTGTAGCCACCAGGGCTAAGGCTTACATTCACCCAGGTATTGCCATTCAGCCAGTCAACCCCGGACCCTCCGGTGCCAACCCAGGCGGTGTTCTCGCGTTTTACGATCGCGTTAATGCCATCCGCGCCAAGGTTCGAGTTCTGCCAATTCCAGAAGTTAGTGAACTCGCCCGTCGCCGAGTCCCAGGTCCCGACCCCATTGCCACCCATCCAGAAAATGCCGCCCGCATCTTCAAAGAGCGAATACATCGGCTCATTACCTGCCCACGGATATGGCTCGGACCCAAGATTATGGTCGCCAAAATTGCGCCAATGCGTGGCGACGCGGGATGACGCGTTGTTGCCGGCCATCCGGGAAAGCCCACCTTCGCCGGTGGCGAACCACATATTTCCGCTGCTGTCTGACTTGATGTGATCCACGAGATAATCCGGCAACCCGCTGTTAAACCAATTCATCTGTCTCAATAACGCTCCCGAAGCGGTGTACTGTTGCACCGTTCCGAGCCCTCCGGTTCCACCGTAGTTCTTGATCCAGATCTCGCCGTTCGGCCGGGTGATGATGCCACTCGGAATGCTCCCGGCATTGACAAAGAGAACGGGGTTGTCATTGATCATCTTGAAAACCGATCCATACCACGTGGAGACATAGACGACGCCGGCCAAGTCACTGCCCAGTCCAGTCATGGTGACCGTGCCGCCCAGGGTTGGCCAATTCTTCCAGCTGGCTCCGTTCCATTTGAAGAGACCGTACTGCCCGGTGGTAACCCAGACGTTGCCAGAGATATCCTCGAACATTCCGTCCATCTGATATGCCGAGGTATGCAGGACCCAGGATGTGCCGTCGTATTCCGCCATCCCGCCGAGCACTGAGTGCGTTAAGAATACGTGATCGTCAGCTCCGACCATCACGTCGTTTACGTTATACCAAGGCGGATTCCATGGTAGCTCCTGGCCCACCTGATATTCTGTCCACACGTTAGAGGTGGGATTAAACTTAAAGAGCGCTCCGCTCGAATAGAGCACGCTGACATTGGTAAGCCACAAGTTGCCCTGACTGTCCTGCGCGAGGGAGCGGACCTCGTTTAGGATCAACGGCGAATTAGTCGTGTTGTAAGTAAGCCACATCTCGGCTGGTGTTCGAGCAGCTGGATTGAATCGCGTTAGACCGCCGTCGCTGGCGATCCAAATCAAGCCATCCGCGCCGAACACCATGTCATTGATGTAAACCGAGGGAATCGCATTCTGCACGCTCGACCAGACCTGCCACGCGCCGGTATCAAACCCGCCGCCCGGTAGTGATTTGAATTTTGTCTGTTTGGCCGGAAGCATGGCGAGCCCGCCTTCACCCCAGAAATAGAATCGGCCCGCGATCCAGAGATTACCCGATGGATCGAATTTCATGACCCGCACTTCTTCACCGGGAACACCGGTCGTGCTCGGCTTCATGAGGTTGAATTTCGGACCTGCCGCCCACGCATTGCTGCCGAGGAGGCACGCGCCGATCAGGCCGAGTAAAATTCGAACAATATTGAGATTCCTCGTTTTCATACCGGCAAGCTATGAGTTGCAGCGACCCGGGGCTAAGCAGCATTTGCGAATTGTGCGCCATTTCTTGCCCGCATGGGTTCGCTCGCCGAGAAGATCAAAGAGTGAGCTCCGTCAATTTGGGACTTGCACCAACAATCGCGCTCGCGTTGGTCATACTCGCTTATTCCGATGGCTAACGAGTTTACGGTGCGGCTATTGGTCAATCCTTGGTCCTCGAATGCGAAGAGATGGAGGCACAACAGCTACGCTTTGCGTAACGTGACGAAGGACTCCGCGAGAAACTGAACCCAGCCAGAGGCGTTCGATCGCCTTGCGCTGATGAGTCCCGACGACGATCAGGTCCATGTTTTGACGCGCAGCTTCCTCGAAAAGAGCGCCTTGAGCATTCCCCCAAGAGGCCACAAGCCCTACTTTTGCCTCTGGCATTCCCGCAATTTTCGATACGCGACCAAGAAGCTCCTGCTCAGCACACTTTTTATCGTTAGGCGCATGCGCGTGGACCACGGTAAATGCGACTTTACCGAACATTTGGAGTTGGCCCGCCCAACGCAATGCCAGGTCCGCTGTCCGCGAGAAATCGTGGCCCACCAGTATTTTTAATCTCCGTTCGCCACGAAGCCAGCTGGCGATTTTCGATCCTGGTCGAATCACCAATGTCGGTATTGGGGATGTCTCGGCGACACGTTCCGCGACGCTCCCGATCAGCAAACGCTGGCTGATGCCGTGTCCGACCGCGCCAATAACGCTCAGCTGAGCTTTATACTTCGCGGCAGTGTTGACGATCCGATCGAAAGCAGATCCTCCGACCAGGAGGCACTCTTCGACGACGGTTTTCGATTTGCGAAGCCGATCGGCATGACGCTTAAGTTCTGCGCGTGAACGGTCGGTGTCTAAGAGCAGGGGGGCCGCAGCGACGAGATTTGGCAACTCATCGACATGCACAAGAATGAGCTTGGTATGCAGTCTCCTCGCTATCGCCGCCGCGATCTCTGTCGCTTCAATGGCGGTGGTTGAGAAATCAGTGGCACTGATAATCGGTGACACGTTTTTTCTGGGTCTTGTCGCTTTCACATTCTCAGTTTGCTCAAATGCGCCCAGTGCTCTCTGCATAGATTGGCAAATGCTGCGCGTTTTTTGCCCACCGACGGCTAACTTTTTGCAAGGCGGAGGTCCTGAGGTCAGCGCGGACGCAAGGGAGAGCGGGAGGCAGCAGAATAGGTTGGCAAGCAAGTGGCCGATTAGTCAACTCCAGGGGGTAGCTGAAAACCTCGCCATGTGAATTGTAGACAGGCTTCTCCTTCCTCCTTCCGCCGTTCGCCACCCGTCCGGGGCGCCGCGAGGGCGCGAAGAATGATACATGGCGACGACAACGGAAAAGAGCGACCTCGACGCGGACGCGCCGCGTACCTTGGCGGGGCGAAACGCTTTCGCGACTGGGATCAACCTCTTCAAGGAAACTTTTCGGCAATGGCTCGCCGATAAGGCCCCACAGCTTGGCGCCGCCCTCGCCTATTACACCGTTTTTTCGCTCGCGCCGCTTATCCTCGTCCTACTCGCCCTGCTCGGTCTTATTTTTCGCCATGACCCCGCCGGCGCGTGGCAGAGATTGTCCGAACAACTGAGCTACTTGCTCGATCGGAGCGCTCTCGATGTTATCGAGCAGATCGCGCAAAAGGCTTCCCAGCCTGACAAGAGCATCTGGGCCACAGTCATCGGCGTCGCGCTGGCGCTCTTCGGCGCGAGCGGCGTCTTCGGCCAGCTGCAGGATGCACTCAACACCATTTGGGGTGTCCGACTGAAACCGGGTGGCGGCGTCTGGGGATTCTTGCGCACACGGTTTCTCTCCTTCGCCATGGTGGGCGGCATTTGCTTTCTTCTTCTCGTCTCGATGACGGTCGAGGCGTTGCTGAAAGAGTTCAGCCACTACGTGCAGGCGATGTTGCCCGGCGGCCTCGCGGTCGCCATGACCACTTACCTGCTCTTCGACTTCGGCGTCGTGACTCTCATGCTCGCGATGATCTTCAAAGTGTTGCCCGACGCGCGGATTCGCTGGCGCGACGTCTGGATCGGCGCTGCCCTGACCGCGCTCCTCTTCGGTTTTGGGAAATGGGCGCTCGGCTTCTATCTCGGGAGCGGCTCAGCGGCATCGGCTTACGGTGCGGCGAGCTCCCTCATCACGCTACTGCTATGGGTGTATTACTCGGCGCAGATCCTCCTCTTCGGCGCCGAGTTCACGCAAGTCTATGCGGATTATTTCGGGGGCCACGTCGAGCCCGACACCCACGCCGTCCGTGTCATCCAGAAAGAGATCGTCCAACCAACGGCTTAAGTAGGATCGGCGCGACGGTGGCGCGGCAGAAGTTCGTGACCGGATAACCGTGCGAGCTGACGCATGAGTCTTGGTTTCTCGGCCCAAGCACGAATCAAGTGTGCGAGACCGCTGTGCCACGGTGAGCGTTTGTAAACGACCGGTGACAGGTCACCGGGAATGGCAGACTTGAATCTTATTGATAGTCCAGCCACGCGACGCAGGCCCTGCTGGCGCAGAGCAGGGCCTGCTCGGTTCGTTACCTAACCCGACCGCAAGCAATCCGCAGAACACGGCGCGGGCGCATTGTTCTCAGATCGCCTGGATCAGGTTTAGTAACTTCGTGTTGTGACCGTCTGCGCAAGACTTGTTTTCCTGCTTCAGAAACCGCGTTTGGCGCGGTCTGCATCCTCTGCCAACTGGCTCATGTAGGCAAAGAAGTCGTTTGATTGGCCAATGAAGAGTCCCATGTCCGTTAGGAACTGGAGAGCACCCATCGCGGCGCCTTCCGTATTCGTAGGCCGAATGACCGATACGACGGGAAGGCTTCGGTCCAGAAACGGGCACGGCTCGGGCATGATCAGGGCCTTGTCCAGGAGCTCGCTTTCCACCTCCAAGTCGGGAAACTTCACTTTAACACCCGTGACCGGATCGACGGCCATCAGAGGAGGCGCATTGCCTGCCACATCCGACCAGGTTTGGAAGTGCATGGTCTCGGTCGGGCCGATGCTCATGAGAATGCGCAGCACCTCCACGTTGGTGGCCCGTTGTGCCAGTGATGGGTAGAGGCTGTTGCCACCTTGTTCGATGGTCGGGAAGTGAAAGGCTGCCGTATTCGCGATCGCCTGAAGGAAATTGGGATCGCTGGTATCGGCGTCGGTTCGAGGAATGGCGGTGTGCCGGTTTACGCCCAGGGATGGAACGGCCTGCGGGAAAACGAAGTCTGGATCAAGATCCGGGTTATGGCTGTCGTCGCGATAGCGTGTCCACCAGCTGGTGTCGATGGTAAGCTGGGTCAGGTTAGTGAGCCGCTTTCCGATCAGGCTTGTGTTAACTCCGGTCGCGGTGCTGCCCATCAAGGTGCGAAAGGCATCGAGATTTGCCGTCGCCGCTCCCTTGGAAGCCAGGTAGGCGTTGAGGAAGGTATGATGAGTGATCTCGTCATCGGTGTTATCATGGATGTAGTCGCCCATCTCGTCCTCAATAACTTCCAAGGCCTCAATGTAAGCTTCATTGCCGCTGCCGCCTGGGACTTCGTCATCCTGGATGCCACCGAGTTCGTTGTATTGGATCCAGAAGTCGGCCTCGAGCAGCTCCAGCGCCGCTGGGAAACGCAGCAAAGCCGCGTCGCCCGGTGAAAGACGACCACTGGCTGCTTCTACGGTTCGGATGCCGGTAAACAGTCCCGCTCCCATCGTGGCCGCGCCAAAGGCGACCGTTCTGCCGAGGAAGGAACGACGACTGACATAGCTTTTTCGAGATTTGCTCTCGAGCTTATCTTCCAAAGGAATGTTCTGACTCTTGTTAGAACCATTCGCTGTAGGTTTAGTTATCGCTTTCATGTCCCTAAAATCGCAATGATTCGAGCGATGTGCTGTATCAGGATCGTAACTGTATTGTTACCATCTCGCGGATGGCCTAACGTAACAGCTTTGTTACGATTTGAGGCTGTCCAGAGGTAACTGTAAGGTAAGCTGGTTACGATGCCGAGGGTACCAGACTCGATCGCAAGAAAAAGGCAGCGGAAGTCATTGGGGGCTGCGCCTTCGAACCGGAAGAATTTGTAACGAAACCGTTACGAATCCGCGGCGCTTCACCCGTCCAAAGAGCCGACCGCGAGTCGAATCGACAATAAACCGGAAAGAAGTTTCGAGTGGGTGATCACGACTTTGTGCCTTCGTTGCTACGCGCAAGCAAGCCCCGGTGTCCGTAAAGAGATTATGCCAGAAAAAGAGACACTTGAGCGCGCGCGCAAGGATGCCGAAGAAGGCAAGTCGCCTTCCACGCAGGCAGGAGAGTTTGTGCGCGAAGAGATGGAGCATATTCGGGAGGGAAAGCATGGCGCGGCTTCGGCCAAACAAGCTATCGCCATCGGACTCTCAAAAGCGCGGCGGGCTGGAGTGAAATTGCCACCGCCAAGGAAAGGGACCACATCCAAACGAACGAGAACGCAGGCGGAGCGCGAACTCAAAAGAGCTGAAAACTCCGGAAAACCTTCCGCCACACGCTCCCGGGCCGCGCAGCGAGCCCTGAAAAAACAGCCGCGAGCGGCGGCTTCGCATCGCGCCTTGTCGCGCCAGGCACACGCGGCAGCGAAAAAACGCAGCGCGAAGGATCGATCACGCGCGGCAAAAAAAGCGGCCCGCACGCGCCAGAAAAGGAGCTGATTCGCCCATGACCAGCACGAAGCAACGCGCGCGTCTAAGGCGCGAGGAGGCCGGCATACCAGTCGAGGCACCGCGTGCCCACGAACATCCAAATTAGCGCACCCATGGCGAGGTAAGGGCCAAAGGGAATTTTCGCGGACCATTCGCGCCGGCCGAGCAGCAGACTCGTCAGGCCGACGAGCGAGCCCGCGAGCGAGCCGGCGAAGATGCTGCAGAGGACGGCACGCCAGCCGAGAAAGGCACCGATCGCGGCGAGAAACTTAAGGTCGCCGCGCCCCATCGCTTCGCGTGGAATTTGCAGTTCGCGCACGACGCCGCTGATCCGGTCAACCTCGTCGAGGGAGAAGGATTCCTCCGCGACCGTCAGACGGTTGTAGTGAAATTGGAGGGTGACATCCTCGAAGGAGCGCACGTCGACCTGCGCCTGTTTGCATTCCATCAACATCAGGTCGCTCTCGCGAGAAAAGTGGTCGCTCCACATGCCGCGTTCTTCGCCGACGATGAACTCGGCGTCATCATCAGCGCGGACCCAGCTAAATGGAGTTGGCGCTTCGAGCCGGATGCGCTTCTTGCCGAATGCTTTTTTCCCGCCTTCGAGCACCAACCAAAGCAGGCCATAACCGAGCGCGGCCGCGCCTAACGACCAGGCGGGGGCGAGCAAACGGCTCTCCTCGCCCATCAGGGCCGGAACGGCGAGCGAGGCGAGCACGCCCGCGACCGTGCCCCCGATAGTGATCTCATCCGGGATGATGAAATGTTCGAAATCGATGAAGGTGGCGGCGACGAGGAGCGAAACGAAAACCCAGTAAGCGAGCGCGATCGGCCAGGGGAAGACAATCCAGACGGCGAGGAAAAGAAGAGCGGTCAGGAGCTCGACTGCGAAATAACGGAACGCAATTCCGCTTCCGCAGTTGGCGCATTTCCCGCGCAAAATCAGCCAGCTCAACAAGGGCAGATTCTGCTGCCATGGAATGGGTTTCTTGCAGGCCGGACAAAACGAGCGGCGTGGCTCGTTGACCGAAAGATCCCGGGGCAGTCGGTAAATGCAGACGTTGAGGAACGACCCAATCGCCGCGCCGAGCACGAAGGCAAAAATGCGAAAAACCAGCTCGTAGGTTGCGGCCATCTCCATTCGTTAGCCGGATACGCGGGCGGCCCGGCGTTGCATAAACCAGGCGATCCAGATGCAGCTCTCGTAGAGCAGACACATGGGAAGACTAAGGGCGATCAGGGTCAGGACATCGGGGGTGGGAGTGATGATGGTCGCGAGGACGAAAATGAGCACAATCGCGTAGGGCCGGGTGCGCGCCATGAATTGGTAGGTGACGAAGCCAAATTTTACCAGCGCCAGGACGACGACCGGCAATTCGAAGGCGAGACCAAAGCCCAAAACAAAGCGGGTCACGAACGAATAATATTCCTGCACGGTCCACATCGGGGTCCAGCCTAACGACTGGGTATCATGAAAGAAAAAGAGGATTGTTTTCGGGAGGAGCCAGAAATAGCAGCAGGCCACGCCGATGAGGAAGAGGGCAAAGCTGACGAAGATGGCAGGAAAGAGAAAGCGCTTCTCGATCGCGGTCAGCGCGGGCAGGACAAATTGGGCGAGGAAATAGAGGAGGAAGGGAAACGACACCACAATCCCGGCATAGAAGGCGAGGTGAAACGAAATCGTGATCGAATCGGTCACGCCCAGCGCGCGCAAGGTGTCGACGTGACTGCCCACTTCCTTGAGCGGCCATTGCAGGACCAGAACCAGACGCTGGCGGAAGGCGAAACAACCGAACATCGCCACGATGAGCACGATCGCCATTTTCACGATCGTCCAGCGCAGGTCTTCCAGATGCTCGAGGAACGGCTTGGAGGTCTCGCTTTCCGGCGGATCGCGAAAAGCGAAAATGTCTCTCAGCTTCATGGTCAGGGGAAAATCTCACCGCGCGCTACCAGCCGGGCCCAGATGCTGAGCGTGTTGGCGTCGCGAATTTCGTTGTCGGCGATCATTTGCCGCACGACATCGGCGCTGAATTCGCGGCAATCAAGGATTGCCTCGGTCGCATCGTGCTCCGCGCCGCCGGCGCTTTTTTGGACCGGGCGCGCGAGGAAGAAGTAGCAGAGCTCATCTGTAAAACCCGGTGAGGTAAAATGAAAGCCTAACGAAATCAACTCCGCGCCGGGCGCCAGTTTGTAACCGGTCTCTTCCCGCAACTCCCGCCGCGCGACTTCACGCACCGCTGCTTCATCCGGCTCGAGTGATTCGTCGATTTGGCCCGCGGGCAGCGACCAGATGGCCGCCCGGATCGGAATGCGTTCCTCGCGGATTAGGACGAATTTCCCATCGCGTGTGAGCGGCGCGATGACCACGGCGGGTTTGCGATGGGCGACCGCCCATTTTCTCGGAGTCGGCTGCGTTGGCGTCCGCACTTCGTCGACCGCGACAGAGAGGTGCGGATTGGCAAAATGGATTTCGCTGCCGAGGGTCTCCCAGCCGTCGCCGTCGCGCACGAGGTTGCTCTTTTGCACGCCGGGAAGGTATGGACGGCGTCGCGAAAAGCCAATCGTGCCTTCCGGGGAGCGCATACGCCTCGTGCGCTGTTGGCGGCACCTCCCCGCCAGCCCGGGCCTTACAGTTCGCGAACGACTCGCACCGCGACGTAGCGCGTTTCGGGCAGGATGAATTTTCGCAATTCCAGCTCGACCCGGGCAAGCGCGAAGGTTCGCAACAAATGCTGCGCGATCTCGTGCGCCAGCGTCTCGATCAACTTGTCGCGGCGGTCGTCGACAAAGTTCCGCACCGCATCGCAGACCCTGGCGTAATCGACCGTCCGCTCGACATCGTCGCCCAGTTCATTGAAGGGATTGCACGGCTGCAGGGTGAGCGAAATGGTTAGCCGTTGCGGCTGGGCGCGTTCGTCATCGGGAACGCCAACCTGCGCCATCAGTTCCAATTCCTGGATTCGGATTTCGTCCTTGCTCGGCATCGTTGCTGAAAGGAGAGCCTTGGCCAAGCCCGCGGCTGGCTGCAAGCGGATTCGATTTCGGCGCCGTGTGATATGGTGCCGGCGTGCGCGAAAAGGCCGGCCTTCATTTGCATACCAGCAACCTTATCGAGGCCTTGTTTGCGGAGCTAGCCGCCGTCGTAGGGCGACCCTCCGGCAACATCTTCGAAAAGGAAACGATCGTCGTGCAGAGCGTCGGAATGGGGCGCTGGTTGTCGCTCCGCCTGGCCGAGGCGCATGGTATTTGTGCAAATGTGGAATTTCCGTTTCCGCAGAAATTCGTCGGCGAAATTCTGCGGGCCGCCTTGCCGGAAAGGCCAGCGAGCGCGGCTTACGAGCGAGAGGTGCTGGCGTGGCGCATCATGCGTTTGCTCCCCGGGCTGTCGGAGGAAAAGGAGTTTGCGCCCGTGCGCCATTACCTGGCGGGCGATCGGCCGGCGCTGAAGCTCTACCAGCTTTCGAGCAAGATCGCCGAGACCTTCGACCGCTATCTTGCGTTTCGTCCCCACTGGATCCTGGATTGGGACGCCGGGAAGGAAAGCCATTGGCAGGCGACCCTCTGGCGCGCGCTCGCGCGCGAACATCCGGGCACGCATCTCCCGGCGCTCGGCCAGCAATTAGCCGCAGCTTTGCGCAAAGGTCGAAAGCCGGGCGAGTTGCCCCCCCGCCTTTCCATCTTCGGTCTCTCTACCCTGCCCAAGTTTTATCTCGAGATGATCGAAGCGATCGCCGGCCAGACGGAGGTGCATCTCTTCATCATGGAGCCGACCCCGGAATGGTGGCAGGACATCGTTTCCCAAAAGCAGGCGGCAAAACTCGTCAGGCAAAAGCCGAAGCTGACGCCGGCGGAATTGCATCTCGATCGCGGCAACAGCCTGCTCGCTTCGATGGGCCGGCTCGGACAGGATTTTCTCGGTCTGGTGGGCGCGCTTGAGCCGGCGGCGCAGCACGAAAGCTTTGTCGGGCCGGGGGAAGATACGCTCCTCGCCCAGCTGCAACGCGAGATTTTTCTGCTTCGCGACCGCGAGCCTGGCGCAACGGCCTCGCCTGACGATCGCTCGATCCAATTCCATTCCTGCCACAGCCCGATGCGGGAAATGGAGGTGCTGCACGACCAACTGCTCGACATTTTTCAAAAAAATCCGGCGCTCGAACCGCGCGATGTCGTGGTGATGATGCCGGATGTCGCGACCTACGCGCCCTATATCGAAGCCGTCTTCGACACCCCGGAGGAGGAGGCACTTCGCGTTCCCTTCACGATCGCCGATCGCAGCGCGCGCGCGGACTACGCGGCGGTCGACACCTTCCTTGCCATCCTCGAGCTCGCCGGGAGCCGATTTGGCGCGAGCGGCGTGCTCAACATTCTTGAATCGCCCGCGGTGTTGCGCCGCTTTGATCTTGCCGAGACCGATCTGGAGACGATTCGTGTCTGGCTCGATAAGGCCGCGATTCGATGGGGGATTGACTCCGCGCATCGCGCGCAGTTCGACGTCCCGGCCTTCGCGCAAAACAGCTGGCGCGAAGGTCTCGATCGCCTGCTCCTCGGTTACGCCCTGCCTGCGAAAGGCGAGCGGCTTTTTCACGGTCTCCTGCCGGTCGATGAGATCGAGGGAAGTTTCGCGGAAACGCTGGGTAACTTCATTGAATTCAGCGACGCGCTTTTCCATTGCGCCGCGGAGCTGAAGGAGCCGAGGCGTTTGACCGAGTGGCAGCCGGTCCTGCGCCGCGTGGTCGAACGCTTCTTCGCCCCGGGCGAGGACGTCGCGCGCGAGCTTCTGCTCGTCCGGCACGCTCTTGATTCGTTAGGCACAACCGCGCACGAAGCAGGCTTTGACGATCCGGTGCCGTTCGATGTCCTCCTTAGCCATCTCACTCGTATTCTGGGAGAGGCCGATTCCGGTTCGGGATTCCTTGTTGGACGGGTCACTTTCTGCGCGCTCAAACCGATGCGGAGCATTCCCTTCAAGGTCGTCTGCCTGGTGGGGTTGGATGACACCGCCTACCCGCGCAAATCCAATCTCCCCGGCTACGATCTGATCGCTCAACATCCGCGGCCGGGCGATCGGACGGTGCGGGACGACGATCGTTATCTTTTTCTCGAGGCGCTGCTGGCCGCACGCGAAATCTTTTATATCAGCTACATCGGGCAGTCGCTCAAAGACGGCAGCTCGCTCCCGCCCTCGGTGCTGGTGAGCGAACTGCTCGACTATCTCGGTGCGGACGCACCGGAGTCGTTAGTCACGAGGCATCGTCTGCAACCGTTCAGCGCCGATTATTTTCGGCGCGACAGCGAGCTCTTCAGTTACTCGATTGATAATTGCCGGGCCAGTGACGTGGCGCGCCAGCCGCGCAACCCACCCCGGCCTTTTCTCAGCCACGCGATCGCGGCACCGGATGAGGAATGGCGACTGGTCGACCTTGAAACCCTGGCCGCCTTTTTCCGAAACCCGGCGCAATTCTTTATCCAGCGGCGTCTGGGCCTGAAACTCCCTAACGAACGTCCACAGCTGGAAGAACGCGAGCCGTTCGAGCTGGGGCCGCTGACGCAATACAAGATCGAGGACGATTTGCTCCGCAGGCAACTGGACGGCATCGAACTCACCGGAGTCGAGGAGCTCGTCCGCGCCGATGGACAGTTCCCCCCCGGTCACAGCGGGGCTGCCCTTTATAGGAAGATTTGTGCAGGGGTGCAAGAGTTCGCCGGGCTCGTGGCGGACAGGGCGAGCGGGAAATATCTCGAGCCTTTCCCGATCGATCTCGCGCTCGGCCCCTGGCGCCTGACCGGCCACGTCCACGAACTGACCGCGAACGGACTGGTGCGCTATCGCCTAACGAAACTAAAACCCAAGGAGATGCTGCGGGTCTGGCTTTTCCATCTCGCTCTTAACGCCTCTGGCAAACCGGTCACTTCCACTCTGATTGGACGCGACCTGATGCAGACTTTCTCCCCTGTCGAAGGGAGCGGCGAGCGACTGCGCGACCTGTTCGAGATTTACTGGGAGGGTTTGACGAGGCCGCTCCACTTCTTTCCCAAAAGTTGCTATGCCTTTGCCAAACAGGAACTCAGTCCTCGAGCGAAAGCCGCACCGTTGAAGAAGGCGCGGGACGCGTGGGAGTCGGGGCCATTCCATCGCGGCGAGGAGAAAGATATCTATTTCGACCTCGCTTTCCGCCATCTCGCCGATCCGCTCGACGCCGAAATGCAGGAACTCAGCAGGCGCGTCTTTCAGCCGCTAATCGAGAACCGGAAAGAGACCAGGGTCCCGTGAAACGCCGGCATTTCGACCCCATCCGAACGCCGCTCCAGTCCGGTCGAACTCTCATCGAGGCGAGCGCCGGGACGGGCAAGACCCACACGATCGCAGCCATCGTTCTGCGGTTAATCGTGGAGAACGACCTCCTCGTCCGGGAGATCCTGGTCACCACCTATACGGAGTTGGCGACGGCAGAACTGCGCGATCGGATCCGTCGCCTGATGCGGGCCGCGCTTCTCGCGTTTCAGGGCCCGGCAGCGGCGAAGGATCAACCTAACGAGTTGATCGCGGTCCTTCTCGAACACGCCGGCGATCGTCGTCTCGCAGCGAGTCGGTTGAATCTCGCCCTTCAGACCTTCGACGAGGCGCCGATCTATACCATCCACGGCTTCTGCCAGCGGATGCTGAAGGATCATGCCTTTGAAAGCGGTGGGCTCTTCGACGCCGAGCTGATCATGGATCAAACCCGCATCTTGCGCGAGATCGTGGACGATTTCTGGCGGAGGCACTTCTACGAACGCGATCCGGTATTGGTGGCGCTGCTCGATAAGGGCCTGAAGCCGCAGAAGCTCCTCGATCTCCTACTTCGCCTAACGAACAATCCAACGCTGGTGGTCGAGCCCGCAATTGGGGGACAATTCGAGGAACTCCTGCGCAGGCTGGTCCGGGAAGCGAACGAGAACGCCGCCTCCGATGCGACGAAAGAGTGTCTCTCGATCAGCCTCCAGGCCGAATTCCTCGCCTGGGCGCGAACCGAACTGAAGCGTCGCAAGGTCGCGCAAAATCTCCTCTCCTTTGACGACATGCTGACACGGCTGCGGGATTCGTTAGGCGGAGCCGGGGGCGGCGCGCTCGCGGCCAGCATTCGGGGCCGCTTCAAGGCGGCCCTGATCGATGAGTTCCAGGATACCGACCCGATTCAGTATGAGATCTTCCAGGAAATCTATCGCGAGGGTGACTGCTCGCATTTCTTCATCGGCGATCCGAAACAGGCGATCTACGGTTTTCGCGGCGCGGACGTTTTCACCTACATCGGCGCCGCGCAGGCTACGGTGCCGGAGCAGCAGTTTACGCTCGGGACGAACTGGCGCTCGGAGGCCGGGCTGGTCGAGGCCGTTAACGCCGTCTTCAAGACGCGCCAAGATCCTTTCGTCCTTGAAGGGATCGGCTTTGAGGAGACGAAGTCCGCGGGCAAGGCGGACCTCACGCCGCTCACGTTTGGCAAAATCCGCAAGCCGCCGCTGCAGGTCTGGCGGGCGCTGGCGCCAAAGCCGTTGACGGTGCCGGAAGCGGACAAGCTGGTGCTCAGCGCCGTGCCGGCGGAAATCGCGCGCCTGCTCGATCGCAACGTGCGCATCGGTGAGACGCGCGTCGAGCCGCAGAACATTGCGATTCTCGTACGGCGAAACAAAGAGGCGCAAATGATGCAGGACGCGCTCAGGACAGCAGGAATTCCGAGCGTCCTCTACGCGGGCGCGAACGTTTTCAAGTCGCGCGAGGCGCTGGAACTGGAGCGAGTCTTGACGGCGGTGATCGAGCCGGCTCATGACCGCCTGATCAAGGCTGCGCTCACGACCGAGATGATGGGCCTGACCGGCGAAAGCCTGCAGGCGTTGAGCGCCGATGAAAGCGCCTGGGAGGAGCGAATTCTCCGCTTCCAAGGCTATCACCTGCGCTGGCGGGAACGCGGCTTCATCCAGATGCTGCGGACGCTGATTCTCGAAGAACAGGTGCGTGAGCGGCTTCTTGGGTTTCCCAACGGGGAGCGGCGCCTAACGAATCTTCTGCATCTCGCCGAGCTCCTGCATCGCCTTTGTGAAGAGTCGCGCATGGGGATGGGCGGGTTGGTGAAGCGTCTCGGCGAACAAATCCGCAATCGCAACGCGGGGCGGGAAGAAGAATACGAGCTTCGGCTCGAACGAGACGAAAAAGCCGTGCGCATCGTCACCGTCCATCGGAGCAAGGGACTGGAGTATGACATTGTTTTTTGTCCCTACAGCTGGCGGTCGCAGGAGATTCAGAAGAACGACGATCTGATTTTCCATGAGAAGGATCGGCTCATTCTCGACCTGGAAAAGAATGAGACCAACCGCGCCGCGCAGCGCCGCGAAAGCCTCGCCGAAGAACTGCGTCTCTTCTATGTCGCGCTGACTCGCGCCCGGCACCGCTGCTATTTCGTCTGCGGGAATTTTCCAAACGAAGCGGCCTCCGCGCCCGGCTACCTTCTCGGCGCGGAGGGAGGGCAGGCATGGGAGCCGACAGCGTCCGCACTGCAGGACGTCGACCAGATCGAGCTGCTGGAATTGGATTCAATCAAATCGCAGCCGCTAACTCCGGCGCCGGAGGATCAGGCGGAGCTTGCGGCGAGATCGTTCTCCCGGGCCCTTGATCGCAATTATGGAATCGCCAGTTTCACCCGGCTGATTACCGGCCGGGAAAAGGAGCCGCTCGCGCCGGAATACGACACGATCGAGGCAGCCGAAGTCGAGACCGCGTCAGCGGTCGAGGCGCCGCTCGCCGGGATATTTGCTTTCCCGCGCGGGACGGCGCCGGGAACCTGTCTGCATCATATCTTTGAGGAGTTGGATTTTGCCGATCTGGGCAACCTCGCGGAAATCGTTAGGCGGAGACTGCGGGCATTCAGTATCACGGGATTTGACGAGATCGTCTGCGAAATGGTGCGCAAGGTTCTGAACGTTCCGCTCCAGCCGGGTCTTACGCTGGCCGGAATCGATCGCAAAGCGCGGCTGCCCGAGCTGGAATTTTATTTCCCGATTCGAAAGGTCACGAGTGAACGACTGGCCGATTTGTTGCAGGACGGACGGCTACTCTTCCAGCCGATGAGCGGATTCATGAAAGGATTCATCGACCTGGTCTTCGAGGACCAAGGCAAATTCTACATCGTGGACTGGAAATCGAACTGGCTCGGGGCCCACCTCGAAAGTTACGCGGCGAAGTCGATGGCGGCCGAAATGGAGAGCAAGTTCTACAACTTGCAGCTCCACATTTACGTCGTTGCGCTGCATCGCTTTCTGCGCGCGCGGCTGCCGGGGTATGACTACGAAAAGCATTTTGGCGAAGGCTATTATGTTTTCCTGCGCGGCGTGGAGCCAAGCCGGCCCGAGCTGGGCGTCCATCGTGCGCGACCGAGCGCAAAATTTGTCGAGTCACTCAGCCAGCTTCTCGGTCCATGACGCCTGAACAAATTCCGAGCGCACTCGATCGTCACTTCGCGGAGTTGATGAACCGGCTCTCCGAAAAACCTGATCCGGAGCTGCAGCTGGCCGCGCTCCTGGTTAGCCGGCACCGCGCGAGTGGTAACATTTGCTGGCCACTGCGGGAGGTGGCCGGCCAACCGATACTGGAACCGCTGCTGGGTTTCGAGCGCGCACCTCAGGCCGCGAGCTGGACAAAGAAGTTGCGTGCCACCGGCGTGGTGGGTGGACCGGGGGAATTCAAGCCGCTGATTCTCGATGACCAGGACCGGCTCTATCTGCGACGATATTGGGAGTACGAAAATGGTCTGGCCAAAGCCATCCGGCGACGCCTCGACGCGCCGGCCCCGACGATCGATCGCAGGCGATTAGACAACGGACTCGACCGGCTCTTTCCGAAAAGCGAGGAGACGGATTGGCAACGCGTGGCGGCCGCAAAGGCGGTCACGCGAAATTTCACCGTCATCACCGGCGGCCCGGGAACGGGCAAGACGAGAACGGTCATCGCCATATTGGCGTTGCTCATCGAACAAGGCGATGGGCCGCTTCGCATCGCCCTGGTCGCGCCGAGCGGCAAGGCGGCGGCGCGGCTCAAGGAATCGATCCAGAATGCGAAGCAAGACCTCAAGTGCGCGGACGAGATCAAAGCGCGGCTGCCGACCGAGGCGTCGACCATTCATCGATTGTTAGGCACGATTCCCGATTCGCCCTATTTCCGGCACCATGCTGACCGCCCGCTGGTGGCGGATGCAGTGATCGTCGACGAAGCGTCGATGGTCGATCTGGCAACAATGGCCAAACTCTTTTCGGCGATTCCGCCGGCGGCGCGCGTCATTCTGTTGGGAGACAAGGACCAGTTAACATCGGTCGAAGCCGGCTACGTTCTCGGCGACATTTGCCATTCGCCAGCGACGATCGCGGCCGCGCCCGAGCGCGGCCCGCAGCTCGCGTTTTCCTTCAGCGAGCCGGCCGCGAAGAAGCCGATCCGGGACGCGATTGTGGAGCTGCGTCGCAATTATCGGTTCGCGAGCGAGAGCGGGATTTATCAGCTGGTCGAAGCGACTAATCGCGGCGACGCCGAAGAAACCATCCGCGTTTTACGAAACGAAAATCATCCTGACGTGACCTGGAAAGTTCTGCCCGGCGCACGTGGTTTGCCGAAGGCTCTCCGTGAAGCGAGCGAGGCGGGTTTCAAGGGATACCTCGAAACAAATGATCCGGCCCAGGCGCTGGAGCGTTTCTCCACCTTCCGCATCTTGTGCGCAGTCCGGCATGGCCCTTTCGGTGTGTTGCAATTGAATGGCATGATCGAGCAAGCGCTCGCGCAGGCGGGTTTGTTGCACGAGAGCGACCGTTGGTACCGCGGCCGTCCCGTGCTGGTCACCCGCAACGATTACAACACCAGACTCTTCAACGGCGACACCGGCATCGTCTGGCCCGACCCGGCAGGAGAAGACGAGAAGCGCGTCTTCTTTCCTTCCGCGGATGGCGAGGTACGGCGCGTCCTGCCCTCGCGTCTGCCGGTGCACGAGACCGGCTTTGCGCTCACTGTGCACAAAAGCCAGGGCTCTGAGTTTGCCCGCGTCCTTCTCATTCTGCCGGAGGACGACCTTCCACTTCTGACTCGCGAGTTGCTCTACACCGGGCTGACTCGCGCCCGTGAGCACGTTGAGATCTGGGCTTCGGAAACGGTCCTTCGCTCTGCGATCTCGCGTCGAGTGACACGCAGCTCCGGCCTGCGCGAAGCGCTGTGGGGGTAAGGCTCGTCGGAATTTGTTCGACGAAATTTAGCACCCTCGATACCATCCTAAGATGGCAGCGGAGGTAAAGAAGCTAAGCGCATCGATCAGGCTGGCCATCGGCTGGGGCAGTTTTTATTTTGTGCGCTTCTGCGAGCGGCTGCTGCCGCCGAGCGTCCTCAGTGTGCTGCTATGGCCTTTCGCTTCGGCGTGGGATTTGGTGCAGCTTCGCGAGCGCAAGCCGTGGGCTCACTGGCAGCGTTTCCCCAGGTCGTGGCGGCCGAAACGCTGGCGCTTTTTCTTTCGCCAAAGCCTGGGGCTCTATCATTCGCAACTTTTCTACATGTGGCCGGATCGTCTCATCAGCCCGCGCTGGCTGAGCCGTTGTCGTTTCGAAGGGAACCGTGAGTTGATCGGACCCGGGGAAGAAGATCGCGGCGTCGTTTTGGCCTCCCTGCATTATGGACCCTTCGAGATTCTACCCTATTGGCTGCGGGCTTATGGCATCCCCACCACCAGCGTGCGCGCCGACCCTCCGGAAGCTCTGCAAAGCCTGACGACTTACCAATATTCGCTTAGCCCTCCAGCGGACGTGCCGCTGTTTGTCTTCGCGAGCGACCTGACCCCGATGCCGCGCTTTTCGCACCTGCGCAAGATTCTCGGCCCGGGCCGGCGGCTGCTCGTGATGGTGGACCCGGCTCGAGGAATAATGGCCGATGTCCCGTTTGAAGATCGGCTATTTCATATGGCGACCGGCGCGATCCGACTCGCGCAGATGACCGGCGCCAAGCTCATCCCCTGTTTGATCACGGAGGACTCGACCTGGAAATTCACGATTCACTTCGGCGCTCCGGTTCCGCAGCAAAGCCTTGGCCGGGCGCTCGACATGCAGGCGATTGGCACTCACTTGCTGGAGGAGTTTTCGAAGGTCGTCAGACGTTACCCCGCGCAATGCAAGATGAGATGTCTGCGCGCGATGTGGCCGCTGCCGGAAAATGAAGCGGCCGAGGCCAACCAGCAGGTTGGCGGACCTGCGAGCGCTATACGCTGACCAACTCCCGAACCTCCGGCGCGGTGATCGGAGCGGGGTCACTCGATCCGTTGGCACCATTGCCCAGCTTGTTGGCAATGAAAATCTCGACGTCGTTGAGCGTCTGGAAGTTTTCCGGCACCATGTCCGTGTCTTCGATCGTCAACGGGAAGGTTTCCTCGAGAAAAGCGATCATTCGAAACGACCCGAGGGAATCGATGATATTGGTCGTCAAAAGCGGCTCATCATCCTTCACTTCGGTCACGCCTCGATCCGCCGCGTATTCGAGCACGAAGGCGCGCACCTTCTCCTTTGCATCGTCCAGGGAATGGTTTGAATTATTCGCTGTCATATGGCCATCGTGTTGGCCGCCTAAGAATTTGTCCAGCAAAATTCTCAGGGGGCAGTCACCGATTTCTCATCCGGCGGACGGCGAATCCTCATTCCGAGATTGACATTTTTTCCGCCGTTTCGCGATACTCCTGCTGACTGGGTGCTTCCTTGTGGGTGGCTGCGCAGGAGATTATGGAAAAACAAACCCTATGAGAGCGGCTGTGGGAATTCTGGCGGCGTGCTGTCATCTGCCTGCGCACAAGCGCCTGGTTGAGGATCTTTTTCGCGAAGAAGGCGCCGGCTACAGCGCCGAAGTCGCCGCCCGGCTCGGGATCAAAGAAGTGCCTCTGCAAGATGGCGCCGCCAGTGAGACCGCTTCGAACATGGCGGTCGCTGCAGGGCGTGAAGCCTTGCAACGCGCCGGGGTCGATCCGCTCACGGTCGATGTCGTGGTGGAATATTCCATCATGCCCCAGGAGTACCTGGTGCCGGTCTGGAACATGAGCAACAAGGTGCAGGCCGAAGTGGGGGCGAGTAAATCCTTTGTCGTTGGCTTCAGCGGCGGGGGGTCGAGCAATTTCATGGTCGCACTGAGCTCAGCCGCAGCGATGTTGGCGGAGAACGACTCCCTCAAGACCGCGCTCCTGGTCACTGGCGATACCACCATTCCGGGCAACCGTGTTCTCAACCCGGCGGATCCGGTCACGGTGATGGGAGACGGCGCCAGCGCCGTGGTCCTGCGACGTGATGCCCCCGGAGGAATCGTGATCGACACGGAATTATGGTCGGACGGAAACAACCACGATGTTTGTTACATTCCCGGCGGTTCCCTTATCCATCCCGAAGACATTAATTTCTATCGGATGCAGCTGGACAAAGCGCGCTACGACGCTTTCCCGAAGGCGGAAACACTGCGTCAAATGAGCAACAAATTGCTCGAGCGCGCCGGGATTAAGTTCACCGATGTGGCCAGTGTCCTTTGCTCGAATATTTCCGCTCAGGATGAGACCGAAATGCAACAGGCATTTGAAAACAAAGTGTCTCCTGTCTGCGCCACGAACCGCGAGTCACACGGACACCTGCAAGGCACGGATTTCCCGCTCAATTACCTGTCCTCGATAGAAAGCGGAATCGTAAAACAAGGAGACTATGTGCTCGGCGTATCTCACGGCATGGGTGCCACCGCGGCCGTGAGCCTGCTCCGTTGCTAAAGCCCAATTTTATGAACGCAAACATCGGCATCTTCGAAGCCAACTACTATCTGCCCTCGACCAAGAAGACCCTGGCACAAGTCTTCGAGGATGAAGAAAAGCCGACGGAATCTTTCGCCGCCAATGTGGACTTCGAGAAAGACATCGGCATCGATGCCTTGCATGTCGCCAAAGAGGAGACGGCGGCTGACCTTTGCATTAACGCCGCCAGGCTCACCCTGTCCAAATCGGCCATCGATCCTAAAGAGATCGACCTCATCATCGACTTTACCAGCATTCCCGAAGATTATGTTGCGCCGACCTGGTCCGCAGCCGGCCAGGTGCAGCAGGCGATCGGCGCGACCCGCGCCTTTACTACCGCGATCAACACCGGCGGTTGCGCCAGCTACCAGACCACCTTGAAGGTCGCCTGTTCCCTGATGTCCGCCAACGATCGTTACAACACGGCGCTGCTCGTAGCGGGCGACAAGACTCCCGAGTTTAACCACAACTACTTTCCCATCACCGTGGTTTCAGACGGCGGGAGTGCGGTCATCCTGAAAAAGAACATGACGACGCGGCGCATTCTCGGCGTGGAGGTGGCCACGGTCGGGAGGTTGCACGACATGTGGGTCATTCCCGGCATTCATAACCGTAAGACAGAAGATATCGGCGGTAAGTATCCGCGCTGGCTCCATGTTTGCGGCGACATCCAAAGGTTTAATAAGGAACTGATTCCGATCAACCTTTTCATGTTCCGCAAGGTCATGCTCGGTGTGCTCAAACAGGTCGGCAAGAAAATGGAGGATGTTGATTACTTCGTTTATCCAACCTTTTCCGCCTGGGACCAGGACGCTTTTTTGAAGGCCTTTAAACTGCCGCGTGAGAAAGTCTCGACCGAGAACATGCACCACGGCCATCTGCAGGAAACCGACATGGTCGTCGGCTATGTCGACGCGCTCGAAGCGGGGAGAATCAAGGATGGCGACCTCGTCATGCTCGCCACCAACGGGGCCGGTTTCTCCTGGGGCGCATCGCTTGTCCAACACTAAGCCGGAGGATTAACTCTATGATACTACAGGAAGCGCAGCACGATTTCGACGTCGCCATTCTTGGCAACGGACTTTCCGGTTCCCTGCTCGCCACTATTCTCGGCAAGCAAGGTGTAAGCACAGTTTTGATTGATGCCGAGCAGCACCCGCGTTTTGCCGTCGGTGAGTCAACCATTCCTCACACCTCTCTCCTCATTTCGGTTCTGGCGGAGAAGTACGATCTTCCCGAGTTGGATGACCTGGTTGATGCCAATGGCCTGGCCAAAAACGTTTGCACCACCTGCGGAATCAAACGCCATTTCGGATACGTCTTTCATCGCCCGGGCCAGACGTACGACCCGAAGGAGGGGTTGCAATTTGGCACCAGCGCCCGGGATGAAAACCATTGGTTCCGCCAGGATATTGACGCCTATCTCCACAATCTGGCTGTCCATTACGGTGCGGTGCCCCGCCAGAAAACCAAAATCACGGGTATTGAGATCAACGAAAGCGGAGTCAAGCTTCAGACTTCGCAGGGCGAAGAGATCCGCGCGCGCTATGTTGTCGACGGAACCGGCTACCGAAGTATTCTCGCGGACCGATTTGGGCTGCGCGAGAATCCAACCCGCCTGAAACATCATTCGCGGACTCTCTTTACCCACATGGTTGACGTGCCGCCTTTTGATGACGCCCACAACCCGCTCCCTATCTCCTACCACAAGGGCACACTCCACCATTGTTTCGAGCGCGGCTGGTTCTGGGTCATCCCCTTCAATAACAATCCGCTCTCAACCAATCCCCTTATCAGTGTGGGTTTGACGATTGATCCGCGTCGTTATCCGAAGCCGGAGATGGCCGCCGAGCAAGAGTTCAACGAGTTCGTCCAGCGCTATCCCAGCGTGGCCGAGCAGTTCAAAGATGGAAAAGCGGTTCGCCCCTGGGTTTCGACCGGGCGCCTTCAATATTCTTCGAACAAAACAACCGGTTACCGTTATTGCCTGATGTCGCATGCCTCCGGCTTTGTGGATCCGCTCTTCTCCCGCGGCATGTTTAATACGGTCGAGATTATTTACGCTTTGCTCGATCCGTTACTCGAAGCCCTGAAGACTGATAACTTCGATGAAGAGCCCTTCCGGCCGGTCGATGCGCAACAACAATTGGTCCTCGACTACAACGACGACCTCGTGAATGGCTCGTTTATTTCCTGGAATGATTTTGATCTCTGGAATGCCTGGCTTCGCGTCTTCGGCCTCGGGACTTTCCTGGCGGAATTTCATCTCATGAATGGCATGAGCGATTACACCCGGACCGGCGATCCTTCCTATCTCAAGGGTCCAACCAAGAATCCGATCTTCTGCGACTTCGAGGATCCCGATTACAAGGCCTTCTTCAAAGCCTCCGTCGAAACCGTGGAAGCGGTAGAAGCGGGCGGCCTTGAAGCCAAGGAAGGCGCCAAACGAATCTTCGACCTCGCCGATAGCTATCCGTTTCCTGTCCCGATTCGCAAGGATTCGCTCGTGCGCGCGCGCTGGATGAAAGAAGAGGATCAACTCACCGAAAGAGATCTCGGGTTTGTGCGGCGCGGTTTCCGCTGGGCCCTGACGACGCCACTGACACGGGATGTGGTCTCAAGTTCACAAACCTTTTTCCGTTGGTGTGCGCATCGGCCAGATCCTCATCTCATGGTCCCGAACGGAGCGGAACCTGAAGCGAAAGCACCACCGCAAGAGGCGTCTTCGATAGCCCATTAACTTGGGAAGCCGAAATCGGTCAAGCTGATCGCGGGGGCAATCGCTCTTGCGATTCGTTTTGGCTTCGCGCCTTATACGAAGAGAAGCCACCGTCAGTTGCAAAGCGATCGCAGGCTTCGTGTCACAGTAACGTCACAAATACATTCTTTCCAAATTGCGTGCTTCGGCTATTTTACAGATCCCTTGTTGCAAGCCAATGACATTGCGGGAGCGCGCCTTCCATCTGCGCGAGGCGCGCGCAACGTAGTTGCGGCATCGGGTGCTGCTGCGTTCGGGAAGCTCGTACTTCTGTCGGTCCTGCTGTCAGCTTTTGCAGCGCCATGCCTGGCAGCCGAGCCGAAGCGCGTTCTCGTCGTTCACTCGTTCGGAACGGTCGCGCCGCCTTTTACCATTCACTCGACTGCGTTCGAGACCGAACTGGTGGCAAAGATGGAAGGTCGCGTGGACCTCGACGAAGTCTCTCTTGACATGGCGCGTTACGCCGATCCGCATCTCCAGGACGCCCTGGCCGACTATGTGGAGAAGCGCCAGGCCCAATGGCATCCCGACCTGGTCGTGCCGATTGGATCGCCGGCCGGTGTCTTTGTTGCTCAATACCGGCAGCGTCTCTTTCCAGATGTTCCCATCGTTTATTGCGGGATGGATCAGCGGCGCCTGCCCCCGGGCGCGCTCACGAACAACGCTGCTTTTATTGGTGAAAACTTCGACCTCGCGGGCTTCGTGAATGATATCCTCGAAATCGCACCGGCCACGAAAAACATCGCCGTCGTTAACGGCGCATCACCGATCGAGAAATATTGGACGGAGGCCTTTCGCAAAGCTTTCCAGCCTTTCACGAACAGGATCAATTTCATCTGGCTCGACGATCTTCCGTTCGATCAGATGCTGGAACGTGTGAGCAAGTTGCCACCCGATTCTGCCGTCTTTCTCATCCTGCTGGTGCGAGATGCAGCCGGAGTCAGTCATAATGCGGACGAAGCATTGCAAAGGATGCATGGCGTCGCGAACGCGCCCATCTACAGCATCTTCGAGCATCAGCTCGGCCTCGGGATCGTGGGCGGCCGACTTTACCAGGCTGAGACGGAAGGCATCGAAGCGGCACGTATTGCGGCGCGCATTTTGCATGGCGAAGCGGCCTCCAGTTTCCCAAACAAATTCGTCGGCACGCTCCCGCCGCGCTATGATTGGCGAGAGCTGCGGCGCTGGCACATCCCGGGGAAACAGCTGCCGGGAGACAGCACAATTCTGTTTCGTGCACCGACTCTTTGGGACAGATATCGTGACTGGCTCATCCTCGGCTTGACGTTGCTTGTTCTGCAAGCGCTCCTCATTTTTGGCCTTCTCCTCAACCTGATCAGACGCCGTCGCGCCGAGCGGTCACTTTCGGAAAGCGAAGCGCGATTTCGCGTCGCCGCCGACGCCGCGCCCGCTTTGATGTGGATGTCGGGGCCGGACAAGCTTTGCACTTTCTTCAACAAGGCATGGACCGAATTCACGGGCCGACCCATGGAAGAACAGCTTGGCGAGGGCTGGAGCGAAGGAGTGCATCCGGAGGACCTGAATGAGTGTCTCGCGACTTACTCGCAGGCCTTCGACGCACGCCAACCGTTCACGATGCAATACCGGCTGCGGCGGCATGACGGCGAATACCGCTGCATCAATGACGAGGGCGTACCACGGTTTAATGTAAACGGACAATTTATCGGTTACGTCGGCGCATGCATCGACGTCGGCGACCTTCTGCAAAAGGAACGGGAGCTCAGCGAATCCGAAGAACGCGTCGCGCTCGCGGCGGAAGCGGCGCACCTGGGAAGCTGGGAATGGGACCTTGCGACGAATAAAATCTGGCTAACCGGCCAGGCGCGGAAGCTCTTCCAGTTTGAGCCGGAAGCAGAGATCACCTCCTCGATCTGGAGCGATCGGATCCACCCGGAAGATCGAGCGATGCGGGAAGAGGCCATCCGCCGCGCCATCGACACGCAGAGCGGTTACGAGATCGAATACCGCATTCTGCTTCCCGATCAAACGGTGCGCTGGATTGCAGGTCGCGGGCGCTATCTCATTAACCCAGAGACCAGGCATGGCCGGCTTCTCGGCGTATCCATGGACGTGACGGAACGCAAGCAGACCGAGCAACTCTTTCAGCTCGCTGCCGACGATTCGCATCTGGGCGTTTGGTGCTGGGACCAATCAACCGGCAAGCTATCGTGGGACGGCGCCATGCGGGAGATTTTCGAGGTGCCGGTCGACGGCGAAGTTACGCTGGATACATTTAATCGCGCCGTCTATCCGCCCGATCTCGAGCGAGTAAAACAGGCCTGGCGCGGGGCGGTCGAATCAGGTCGCCCCTACCAACTTGAGTATCGGGTGCGGAGGTCTAACGGCGCGCTGGGTTGGGTTCACGCCCGCGGCCGGGGTTACTATGACGACAAGGGCAGGGCTCTGCGCATGATCGGTATCGTCTTCGATATCACAGATCGAAAACTGGCGGAAGAAGAAGCGCGCTACCGGCGCGAACAAATCAATCTCCTGGGTCGCGCAAATCTGCTCGGAGAAATGGCGGCCTCGATTGCGCACGAAGTGAACCAGCCACTTTCCAGCATTATCAGCAATGCCGGCGCCGGACAACGTTTCATTGACCGCGGCAATGTCGACGTGGCCACACTGCGCGAGATTTTTCTGGATGTCGAAACCGATGCGCAGCGCGCCTATGCGATCATTCGCAACGTCCGAAACACAATGAAAAAAGGGGCCGCCGTCCGCCAGCGCATTGATGCAAACGCCATCGTGACGCGAGTGACGAATATGCTTGAGCCCGATATCTCGGCGCATTCCGTTGAATTAACGACCTCGTTGGCAAAGGATCTACCGATGGTGACGGCCGACCCGGTGCAAATTCAGCAGGTATTGATTAATCTATTGAGCAACGCGCTCGATGCGATGCACGAAACCCCCATGGGGCAACGCGAGATGCGAGTCGCCACCGCCCGAAACGGCGACAACAGCATTTGTCTCAGTGTTCGCGACCGGGGCGGCGGCATTCCAGCGGAGAATCGCCAGCAACTTTTCGACCAGTTTTTCACGACAAAAGAAAAAGGCCTCGGAATGGGCCTCTCGATCGTTCGATCCATCGTCGAATCGCATGGAGGCAAAATTGAAGCCGAGAATGATGGCGGCGGAGCTCGCTTTTCGTTTACCCTCCCGATCGACTAGCGTTTCCTATGAGTTTTTTCGATTCCATGGTGTTTGTCGTAGATGACGATTCGTCCGTGCGCAAATCCCTGGGCCGATTGCTGCGCTCAGCCGACTACCAGGCGGAGGCGTTTCCATCAGCTTCGGATTTTTTGGCGCGTCCCTCACATCCCGGTCCGTCCTGCGTGATTATTGACGTCCAAATGCCGGGCCTGAATGGCCTCGCCTTTCAGGAAATGCTGCTGCAACGCCGGCGCCAGGAGCAGCTGGTCTTTATCACCGGCCACGGCGACATCCCCATGTGCGCGAAGGCGATGAAAGCTGGAGCGGTCGATTTTCTTCCCAAGCCAATTAAATCGGTCGAATTATTGAAATGCGTCGATCGGGCCTTGCAGCGTTCGGTCGAACAGCGCGAGCGCGCGGCCGTAAGGGCTGAAGCGCGGCGTTTGCTGGATTTGTTGACGCCACGTGAATTCGAAGTGATGCAAATGTTGCTCACCGGGATGTTAAATAAACAAGTAGGGGCCGAACTGGGCATTGCCGAAAAAACAGTCAAGCTCCATCGCGGCCGGATCATGCATAAGATTGGCGTCGTCTCCGTGGCGGAACTGGTTCGGGTGGCGGCAAACGCGGGTGTAACTCTTCCAAAAACTGCCAGTTCCATTGCGATGCGCCCATAGAGCTGACGCGCTCTGGCTCCCGTCAGACTCAGCGGAAGGGGCACTCACCTCCCCTGGATGATGAAGGTCGGGAGGTGTTTCTCATTGAACAGCTGAACTTTGTCCGGGGGGTGGACCAAGGTCTGATAGGCGTGCACGCCACCCGGAGGCAAGCTCAGAAGAGTGAGTGCCGCCAAACCCGAACGTGCCCAGAACAATAACGTGACCAGCGCTCCGCCCTACGTCGTTTCCCTGGTCGATGACGATGCTTCAGTCCGAAGATCGGTCACTCGCTTGCTCGAGTCGGATGGATTTTCCGTTCTTGCATTCAGCGAGCCGAAGGAGTTTCTCAAGCATCTCGGGAGGCATGCCGTTGAGGTGGCCGTGCTTGATATTTGGATGGATCAGATGACGGGCATGGAGCTTCTGGCCCACCTTTGTGCAGGTTCGCCGCAAACGCGCGTCATCTTCATTACCGGCCAGGAGGATCCGGCGGCTCGAGCCACCGTTCTCCAAGGCGGTGCATTCGCTTTTTTCCTGAAACCCTTTGATGACACGGCCTTTCTAACCGCCGTTCGTCGAGCCTTCGAGGCGCGCGCCTGATTAAATTAGCTGCGAAAAGAGCGACCAAAATGGAGATAAGTGGCGATTGAAAATAAGATGAGCAGGTCTGTCACGCCGTACTTGAATGGCTCTCCGATTGCCCTGCTCGATGACGATTCGTCGGTTTTGAAGAGCACGGGCCGCCTTCTAATGTCGGCTGGATGGACGGTGGAACCTTTTCTGGATCCGCAAAGCTTCTTGTCTTACGTCAGGACCAACCACCCGCGGCTGCTCTTGCTCGACATGTCGATGCCCCTCATGCATGGGCTCGAAGTCCAGGAGCGACTACGGGAAGTTTCGCCCCGTACTCAGGTGATCGTTCTCACCGCAAAGGATGACCCCATCTTGCGTTCGAGGTCGATCAAACTGGGCGCGGCTCGATACCTGATCAAGCCGGTCGAGGACGAGGAGTTACTCTCCGAGATCGAAGCAGTTTTGGGGAACGTGCTCAAAGCGCAACCCGCTTGATTCGCCGCCGCCGGCATTGTCCACAACTCCCGGGGGAACCATCTTCCGGTGATGGCCGGCGAAGAATCCATTACTTGTCGCCACGCCATTACTACCGGAAGTTGGCCGCGCGGAATGGAAGAAACCAGGGAAGAGAATGGTTGGAGGGCAGCTTCAACTCCCCAACTGCGTCGCTCGCGAGAGTTTGTTTCATTGGAGAATCCCGGTCGCTTGATCGGTGCGGCGATCCTCATCTTTCTGGGCTACTTCTTCGGGGCGCAACTCGGCTTTGCCCTGACTTTCAAGCCGCATCCAGTCTCAGTCCTTTGGCCGCCCAACTCCATCCTCCTCGCCGCCCTGTTGCTCACGCCGCCACGGACTTGGTGGCTTGTGCTGCTCGCAGCCTTTCCCGCTCACTGCCTGGTCGAGCTGCAAAGCCATGTTCCAGCCGGAATGGTATTTTGCTGGTTCATTAGCAATTCCTGCGAGGCCCTCCTCAGCGCCGCTTTGATTCGCTACTTCACCGAGGAGCCGACCCGATTGAATCGCCTCCATAATGTCGCCGTCTTCTGCTGTTGCGGTGCGTTCGTCGGCCCTTTTCTCTCCTCTTTCCTGGATGCTGCCTTTGTCGCTCTCAATCATTGGGGCGGCGACACCTACTGGGAGGTGTGGCGAATTCGAGTAAGTTCAAATGCCCTCGCCGCCATCACCATTACTCCGCTTATCCTGGCGTGGGCGGGAACGGCGAACGCGCCGCGACAAGCAACCTCGCGTGTCGTATTGCTCGAGGCAGGTGTCCTGGCGATGATTTTGCTCGCCCTCGGATTCATTCTCTTTGATTGGCTTACTCCCGACACAGACGTGGCATTGCTCTATGCGCCCCTGCCACTATTGCTCTGGGCGGCAATTCGCTTTGGCACGCGGGGCGCGACGGCCGCGATCGCCACGATCGGGCTCTTCGCCGTCTGGGGAGCGACCCACGGGCACGGCCCGTTTGTCGAGCACCCGGCCCGGGAAAGCGCTCTCTATGTCCAGATTTTCCTGAGTTTGATTTCATTTCCCCTGCTCTTTCTCGCCGCCCTGACCGAGGAGCGGAAGGAAACCGAAGACGTTTTACGGGAGCGCGAAGAACGGATCAGCCTCGCCGCCGGGACAGCGCATCTTGCACTCTGGACGATTGATTTCAAACGCGGCCGCTCGTGGATGAACGGGGTCGGGCGCGACCTTTTTGGGTTTGCGCCTAACGAACAGCTTTCACGCGAGGTTTTCCTGGCGCGCGTTCACCCTGAAGATCGAGAAAGAGTCTCCGACGCCATCGATCGAGCGCGGAACGCATCGCAGCATTTCGAGATCGAGTATCGCCTGCAGCGCGAGAGTGGCGAGACGCGCTGGCTCATTTCACGGGGCCGTTATACCCGCAATAGCCAGGGTCAGATCAGCGAACTGCTAGGGGTCGCTTTGGACGTGACTCGCCAGGTCAGCGCAAACCTCGAATTGCGTCAGCAACAGCAGGAACTCGCCCGTTTAAGCAGGATCGCAGTGATGGGAGAACTTACGGCTTCCCTCGCTCACGAACTCAATCAGCCGCTCGCTGCGATCGCAAGCAATGCAGCGGCGGGAAAGCGATTCCTGGCCGGTGGCGCCTCGATCGACCCGACGAGCTTCCGAGAAATTCTCGACGACATTTTCACTGACGCCCGACGCGCGGGTTCTGTCATCCATGGAATTCGGCAGTTCATCCGCAAAGGCGAGGAAACCCGGTGCTCGGTCAGCCTTGATGGTGTGATCGAAGACGTGCTTCAACTCTTGCATTCCGACCTGGTCAACCGCGCAACCAGTGTCCAAAAGCAAATCTCGGTTAGCCTTCCCGCGGTCCAGGCAGACCGAGTGCAAATGCAACAGGTCCTGATCAACTTGATCGTTAATTCACTCGAGGCAATGCAAGAAGTGGCTCCCGAGCGGCGGCGAATCATTATCTCTAGCGATCACTCGAACGGATTAGTGCGAGTGGCGGTGCGGGATTTCGGCGTCGGCCTGCCTGAGGATAACCCGGAGAACGTTTTTAACCACTTCTTCTCCACCAAGGCTGAGGGAATGGGAATGGGGCTCGCTATCGCTCGATCGATTGTGGAAGCGCATGGCGGCGAGTTGACCGCGGAAAGCCTCTCCGATGGTTCGCGGTTCTCCTTTAGACTTCCCGCCAAGCCAAGCGTGGGTCAATCAACCTCCGGGTAAGCCCCGGCCGCCCGCCCCTTTCGAAGCCCGTCGAGCGTGGACATGGGACCAAGGTCTATTGGCGACCTCTGCCTTCAACCGTACTCTGCTTTGCCCTTCCTGTCGGGCAAACTAAGTTTGGATTGTCGCAAAATGCCTGGCGAGGCTTCCACAAATGAATCCGTGTGTGTCCTGGATGATGATCCATCGATCCTGAAAGCGGTAAACCGCCTGCTCGCCACAGAGGGCATTATGGTGCGCGGCTTCAGCGATCCGACTGACTTTCTCGCTTTCGTTCAGACCCGCTCTGTTCCGGTCGCGATCCTTGACGTCTGGATGGCTCGGATGACCGGACTTGAAGTCCAATTCAAACTCACGCGGATTTCGCCGCACACTCAGATCATCGTCATGACGGGGCGGGGCGATCCAGGGGTGAAGCAGACCGCTACGGAAATGGGCGCCATCGCCTTCTTTGTTAAACCGTTCGATGACGAAGAATTCATCTCCGCCGTTCGCACGGCGCTAAGGGCGACGCGGGCGGGAAAATCGGATCTCTAGGACCAAGGTCGTATCGACGCGCCGCCTCGCTCGCGTCTTGATAGCCTCTTGGCTTGAGCGAGCACGGCCATGAAACTATCATCGTTGGACAGCTGTCTGAGTGACTGCCGTGGCGGACCGTGAAAACAGACCCGCTGCAGAGGACGTTGACGCGCGGAACCCGCGTGACGGCATTGCTTGGCGTTGTAATTGCTCTCGTAATCGGCCTAACGGCGGGTATCGGGAGCTACACCTTTGTCTATGCGAAAGGTGCGTCCTACCTGAGTAATGACCCCAAAGCCTGTGCCAACTGCCACATCATGCAGGATCATCTTGATGGCTGGATCAAGTCGAGCCATCGGTCCGTCGCGACCTGCAACGACTGTCATACGCCGTCTGGACTTATTCCCAAGTATTTCACCAAAGCGGAGCATGGATTCTTTCATTCGCTCGCCTTTACCACTGGTGAATTTCACGACCCGATCCAGATCAAGAATCGCAGCCTTCGTGTCACCGAAAACCTGTGTCGCAAATGTCACCAGGACATTGTGCATGACATGGAGGCGGTGAAAACCTATGAGACAGCCATTTCCTGTGTTCGTTGTCACGCCAATGTCGGCCATTGGGAGTAAAGGTTATGAGTAACTTCAGGGACCGCTTGCTGAGTTTCTATCGATCGCGTCCGCTAACCGTGTTCAGCGTTTTGGTGCTTTTAGCCGCCCTTGGCGCCGCGGGTGGGATGGTCCTGCTCGTCTCAATCTTCGAACGCAAACAGGAGGCGCGGAATCCGTTCTTTCGCGTGGTTGAACTCACCAACGAAACCGAGGATCCAGCCGTCTGGGGAAAGGATTTTCCCATGCAGTACGACGATTATCGGCGCACCTCCGATCAAGTCCGAACGCGGTACGGTGGGAGCGAGGCCATGCCGCGCACCCCGACGCACGCCGACCCGCGTTCCGTCGTGGCGCAGTCACGTCTCGAAGAAGATCCGCGCCTGAAGACAATCTGGGCCGGATATGCTTTCGCAAAGGATTTTCGCGAGGAACGTGGACACGCCTATATGCTCGACGACCAGACTTATACGGAGCGCCAGCAGGTCGTGAAACAACCAGGCACGTGCTTGCATTGCCACGCTTCGATGGTGGTGCCCTGCGCCAAGGCCGGCGACGGCGATTTGATGAAAGGCTTCGAGAAGTTAAATCAGATGCCCTTTTCTGAGGCGCGCAAACTCGTTACTCATCCCATCGCCTGCATTGATTGTCACGACCCAAAGACGATGCAGCTTCGCGTCACCCGTCCCGGGTTCGTGGAAGGAATGCGCGCTCTGAAGGCCAGCACAGGTGTGCAGAACTATGATGTGAACCGCGACGCTACCCGACAGGAGATGCGAAGTTTCGTCTGCGGCCAGTGTCATGTGGAGTATTACTTCAAGGGACCGGAAAAGCAGTTAGTTTATCCTTGGGCGAATGGGTTGAAGGTTGAGCAAATTCTGGCCTACTACGATGCGGCCCAATTCAAGGATTGGTCTCACGCGGATAGCGGCGCGCCAGTGCTCAAAGCACAACATCCGGAATTCGAGCTTTGGAACCAGGGCATTCATGCGCGCTCGGGTGTGGCCTGCGCCGATTGTCACATGCCTTATAAGCGCGAAGGCGCGCTCAAGATCAGCGACCATCACGTGCGCAGTCCGCTCTTGAATATCAATCGCGCCTGCCAGACCTGTCACAAGTGGCCGGAGTCGGAATTAAGGGACCGCGCCGAAGCGATCCAGGAGCGCACCCAAAACATGCGCAATCTTGCCATGGACGCTCTGGTGGAGTTGATCGGCGATCTTAAGGCAGCTCGCACTGCCAACGCACCGGAGTCGCAGGTTACTTCCGCGCAGGATTTCCAGCGCAAAGCACAGTTCTACCTCGACTTTATCGAGGCGGAAAACTCGTCCGGTTTCCACGCGCCGCAGGAAGCCTTGCGGATCCTGGGCGAGTCGATTAACTTCGCCCGCAAAGGACAGCTGGCTCTTCGCTCACCGGTCCAGCCGCTTCCGCAGGCTGCGGCTCAGTAACTCATGGCCATTAGAAAACGATGAAGTTGCTCCGGCAAGAAATTCATCGGAATGCGCTACTCTGGTTACTTGTGTTTGTTCCGATTGCACTGGCCACGGAAAAATTCAATCATGAAGCACGCACGTTACACCTCGTTTTTTCGATGACGGCGATGCTCCACCCGGCTGTTCTGCTCAGTCATGCCATAGAAACGAAATGAGCGCGCGTGTGGACGTAGCAGGCTTCATCAAGGAGCACGTCGATTTATTCAAAGACTTTACTCTTGAACGAGTCAGAGAGTTGGTCGATGGCTCGCTCGTTAGGTCGTTTGAGACGAACGAAGCAATCGCTCATCAGGGCAGCGAGGCGACTCATCTCGGAGTTGTGTTGAGCGGGACTGTCGTGGCCTCAGCGGCGATCGACGGCGCGCGGCAAACACTTGCGAAGTTGCAGGCGGGCGACACGTTCGCTGAAGCGGCTTTGATGACAGGCAATCCATTGCTCGCGGATTTCATCGCTGCCGCATCGCACTGCGAAGTGTTGCTCATTCCGGCATCGCTCTTTCAATCAGTCATCGTTGCGGAGCCCGGAACTGTGCGGCACATCTCGCGGACAATCGCTAATCGGACAAGAATGCTCCTGGCCGATCCCGCGAAAACGAAGGCCGCGCTTTGCCAGGGTAACGATCCGTATGGCCTCATGCTCAAAGGCGAGCGTCCCGAAAGGATCCTCGTCATTAACGTCGGTTCTTCTTCGCTCAAATATTCCTTCTATGATACGGCGGATGAATCGCGCCACGCCAGAGGTCTTATCGAACGCGTAGGATTGGACGGCACTCGATTGAAGCACCGTGGACCAAAGGGCGAAGTGAAGCGCGATCTTGAAAAAGCCGATCACGCCGCGGCATTCAAAGCCATGATGTCGGAACTTACGGCAAAGGAGTCGGGAGTTATCGGGAACGTGGCGGAAGTGACTGTTGTGGCGCATCGCGTTGTTCATGGCGGCGAAAAATTCACTGAAGCAACGCTGCTCACCGACGAGCTCGTCGCGGAAATGGAAGAACTGAATGCGCTCGCCCCGTTACACAACCCGGTGATTATCGCGGGTATTCGCGAGCTGCGGAAGTTGCTTCCGGCGGTGCCTCATGTGGGCGTGTTTGACACTGCGTTTCATCATACGCTTCCAGCTTATGCGTTTCTCTATGGGCTGCCCTACACGTATTATGAAAAGAAGGCGGTGCGCCGCTACGGTTTTCACGGCACGTCCCATCACTACGTTAGCTTGCGGGCCGCGGAATTTCTGCGGCGCCGCCCTAACGAATTGCAACTGATTAGCTGTCATCTGGGCAACGGATCTTCGCTCTGCGCGATCGATCACGGACGCTCCGTCGATACCACGATGGGGTTCACCCCGCTGGAAGGGCTCATGATGGGCACGCGTTGCGGTGACCTTGATCCGGGCGTGCTCGCATTTCTCGAACGCGAAGAAAAGCTGACCGCTTCACAGAGCGAAACAATGTTAAACAAGGAAGGCGGTTTGCTTGGCTTGTCTGGTGTCTCGAGCGACATGCGCGAGATTCTTGGGGCCGCGGACCAAGGCCATCAACGCGCATTGCTCGCACTCAAAACCTATTGCTACCGTCTCCGAAAATACATCGGCGCTTATGTCGCTGCGATGGGTGGACTGGAGCTGCTTGTCTTTACGGGTGGCATCGGTCAGGGAAGCGCAGTCGTTCGCGCCCTCGCCTTGCAGGGGTTGAACTGCATCGGAATCACAATCGACGACAAGCGCAATCAGGAGGCGCCCAGCGATGAGATAAATCTGATTTCAACAGATGATTCAAAAGTAACGCTGCTCGTTGTGCCAACGGACGAAGAACGGATGATGGCGCGTGAAGCCTTGCGAGCCTTAAGTCGCTCCTACATCACGCGCGTCCTCGAGACGCAAAAGCAGCGGCCTTTTCTTGTCGAGATTTCAGCACACCACATCCACCTGACCCAGGAGCACGTGGAAGCGCTGTTCGGGAAGGGACATCAACTCACGAAGCACGCCGACCTTTCACAGCCCGGTCAGTATGCCTGTAAGGAACAACTCACCATCGTTGGACCGAAAGGTCGCGTTGAACGTGTGCGCATTCTCGGACCCGCGCGCAAATACACCCAGGTCGAGATCGCCATGACCGAGCAATTCAAACTCGGTATTCATCCGCCTATCCGGGAAAGTGGCGATATCGAGAAAACTCCCGGCTGCACGCTCGAAAGTGCCTCCGGCAGTGTGCCGATCGATCGCGGAGTAATCTGCGCGTTGCGGCATATTCATATGAGCCCGGAAGACGCGCTTCGTTATGGCGTCCGAGATAAGTCCTTTGTCCGCGTCCGAATCGAAGGGGATCGCGAACTTATTTTTGGCGATGTGCTAGTGCGGGTCGATCCGAGTTTTAAACTCGCCATGCACATAGACACCGATGAAGGTAATGCCGCCAATGTAAAAACCGGCGCGGAAGGTTACATCGACGCCATCCAAAGCGAGGGATATCAGAGCAGCTAGAACTCAGGTCGAAGAACTAGGCAGCCGAAGCCTTTTTCCGGGATTTGGTTTCAACGGGAGGGGCAGGCTCATCTTTCAGGGTTAAAATGTCCACCGGCACGCCCAGCCATTCCGCGGCGAGTGCGCGATCGCGAAATGTGCGCACCTTTATAAGCGTATCCTTCATCAGTGACTCGTATAAAGACGCTATGCCAAAGCCGACCCAGTCTTCGCAAAAAAGCGCGGCGCGCACCGGTTCGACTCCACTGAATTGCTCGGCTCGCTTTCGCGCAAATTCAAAAAGGTGACGGGTACGAACCGCAACCGTGGTCAACTGGCTCAGATCGACGAAACGTTTGAATGGAAGCGCGGCTTTTTCGATTACGACGAGCCACTCGGCAATCTGGTCGAGCAGGTTATCGTCCAGGGTCCCCTGCGGTTGCCACGCCACCAGTTGGTGGGCGGGATAATGGCGCAAAAAAGGCGGACCGGGCAAATTCTTCGAAACGGCGCGCGAGCGTTTCGAAGCCCTGGAGTCGGCAGGCGAATTCATCTTATGCGAATATAGTCTATTGCCGGGCGATGGCACGCAAGGTCAACGTCCCGTAATACCCAGCGCTGTAGGGCGTACCACAAAGGTCCAATTGGTTCTTGCGGGAGGCTTGTCTCGAATGAACTTTGGAATCACAATTCGCTAAGCCTTGGCCCAATGAAATACCTGACCATACAAACCGACCGGGCCGCTCAAGCCCGGTGAATATTGGTGGAAGCCGGAGTATTCTTCCAGCGGACTCGTCGTTGTGCTGGTGAGCCTTCCGCAGCAGAACATGCACGTTTATCGCAACGGAATTTTGATTGGCCGCTCGCCCGCTACCACAGTCATTGTCACGGATCAGCCGGTCGTGCGGAAGCCAATCTCTGACTCCACATATTTCGCCGCCGACTGATTCCATTCGTATGCGCCTGCTTCTGGCCGCCTTCGGAAGTGTGCTTATCCTCAGCGGTTGCGCCACGAGTCGCTACGCGGAGGTCTGGCGCAAGAAGCCGGAATTGACGGGTCCACCCGGCAGCGGATCGCTGGCCGTGGCGGAGCAAAGCCTAACGAGAGCGATGCGTCAAAAGCGGACACATCCGCTTGTTGCGCTCGGCGATTGCCTGGAAGCATTGCAATCTGCGTCGGACGAACTAAGACGAAATCCGGGAAACGCGACAGCTGTTCGCGATTACAACTTTGGCGTTAGCCGCATTTTTCAAGTCATTCACGACGCGAAGCTCGATCCATGGACGAATCCGTTGCGCGTGCCGACGACGCGCGGCGATTTTGTCCTGACCTGCAAACCGGATCCGCGCCCCGAGTGGAATCCAGCGCTCTTCGAATTCACACCGGCGGACGAGTACGATGTAGGTGGCAAATATGTTACGGAAAGGACCACGCGCGACGGTCTCGGTGCTCCAATTGTGGCGGTTGAATGGAGGGCGGACAAAGAACGGCGCGCGCAGCTCGCGCCATCTCGAATCTTCCGCACCGTTACCGCGGTTGCACAATTTCACGGTCGCCGATGCGTGCTCGAATTTTATGACCCGCTTGATAAGGAAACCGTAAGCTTTTATGGGCGCACCGTTCCCCTGGCTGCAGACTTCACCGTGCCGCTTGCGGTCATGCTTCAGGAGACGGACCCGGCGAAGCATGAATTGTCGCGCGTTCTCAACCCGGAGAAGTACGCGCACACCGCAGCGATTGAGCGGCTTCAGCCTTTCAATCCGAACAAAACAGTGGTGCTTGTGATCCACGGGCTTAGTGATTCGCAGGCGACGTGGACCCCGATGCTTAACAAGCTGCGGGCCGATCCGGTAATTCGAAAAAATTACCAGTTCTGGTTCTACAGTTACCCAACTGGTTATCCCTTTGCCTATTCGGCGGCAATCCTGCGAAAAGAACTCGATGAAGTAGAGAAGCAGTTTCCGAAACTCAAACCAATGGTGCTAATCGGACACAGCATGGGTGGCTGCATCAGCCGGTTACTTCTTACCGACAGTGGTGATGAGCTTTGGATGAAGATTTTTGGACGGCCGCCGGATGAAGTACCGCTCTCCCCGAAAACGCGCGAGTATTTTCGCCAGGAACTGTTCTTTCGGCACCGGCCGGAAATTGGCCGGGTCATTTTCATTGCTTCGCCATTGCGCGGAAGCAACATGGCAACCGGCCTGACGGGGATGTTGGCAGCAATGATCATTCGCGAATCGGCGCTGAGCAGCCAAGCCAGCGAGGAGATGCTGCGTGCGACAAATATTCGGGAAGAGGAGTTAAAGCCGAAGCGCCGCGCCAATAGCGTAGACAGTCTTTCGCCGAAAAGCCGTTTTCTTAATGCCCTGAATACTATCCCGATGACGCAAGGTGTTCCTTACCACACGATCATCGGCGACCGCGGCCGGGGTGATTCACCGAATTCCAGCGACGGAGTTGTGCCCTACTGGAGTTCGCACCTGGATGACGCAAAGAGCGAAGACATCGTGCCCTCCAATCATAGCGCCCACCAGAACCCGCAGGCGATCGAGGATGTGCTGCGCATTCTGAAGACATACGCGAAATGATGTCGACCTTGGCAGGGAAGGAAAACCATCGACGCCGTGCGCCAGCTGCTACTTCAGCTCTCGATCTGGTTCGCAATTGAATTAGCGTCTTTCAATGATAGTCAGGGCTTTCGCTTAGATCGCCTTCAAAGATTCCAGCACCGCTCTTGTCGATCGACGCTTTTTGTATCTTGTCGGATACCCGGACGGTGAACGCCCCGCCACTTTTAGCCTTACGGTGATAAGCCACCGACCAGGAATCTCCTTTGGAATTGTAGTGCGGTCCTGAGATCTCATACTGACGCAGGTCGATCTTCATTGTTCGGCGGGCCTCCGCATCGGCGATTCGTCTGACAGTTGCCTGCGAAAGCCGGGGGGCGTTTGCCACCGTCGCGCAGGCGGAGAGAAAAAGGAGCATCCCGAGCAAGCCACCGACGAAGCGCAGCATCTAACACTATACGAGATCAACAAACTGCTGGCCAGGACAGGCCGAGAATTCGATCAGCCGTCAGGTGGTGGTCGCATGATCGGTGTGGTCCTCCAGTCGAAGAAGATCGCCAGGAGACGGAAGACAAACGTGATCGCGATCGCTGAGATGGCGGCAGGTACGATGGCCGCGTGGAAGTAAGTAGTAGCTAGCATGAATTCGGCTACTCCCAGGAGTGAGGCAAAGACATAGAATTGGCCGGGCTTGAACAAGAGCGGTTCTTCGCGCACCAGCACATCGCGGATCAGGCCGCTGCCGACGGCATTCACGACCCCGACAAAGATGCAGGCGAGAGTGCTCAGGCCTGCCTCCGAAGCCTTACTGGCACCCACGACACCGTAAGCGGCAGTGCCGAGCGCATCTATAACAAGAAATGGCCTGGACAACAATTCGACGTGCGGGAAGAACAGGATCGCCGACAACGACGCCACCACGACCGTGATGATGTAGGCGCCATCACGCATTGCCACGGGTGGTCCCGTTTGAACAAAAACGCCATCACGCAACAAACTGCCGCCGAGACCGGCGGCCAATGCCAGCACAAAGACACCGACAATGTCATAGTGCCGCCGAATAGCGACCATCGCGCCCGTGACGCTAAAGAGGAAGGTTGCACCCAGAGCGATGCCGATCGGGAGAGTCAGGTCTTTTGCGGCCAGGGAATCTGCGAGCATTGCGACAGTTTCCAAAAATGCAGGATGGCAAAACCAGTCCCACGGCGTGCTCGCGCCGGCCTACGACATCATGGCGACCAGGACTGGACCCCAGGCCGTGAGCACAATATTGCCAATGGCATAGGGCACGGTGTAGCCGAGGGCTGGGAGATCGCTCTCCGCTTCTTCCTGAATGGCGCGGAGCGCAGCGGTGATTGTCCCGGCGCCGGAACAAGCGCCTAGGACGATGACCGGGTTCATCTTCAACACAAAGCGACCGAATAAGATCGCCACGGCGTGCGGAAGAATCGCAATGACAAGGCCAACGAAAACGAGGCTGATCCCTGACTTCTGGAGCCCCGAAAAGAAGCTCGGCCCCGCCGCAAGCCCAACGCAGGCCATGAAGACGGTCAAGCCGACGGTGTCGAAAATCCACATGGCAGACTCCGGGATCCGACCGAATGTCGGGTGAACTCCGCGCAGCCAGCCAAATACCAAACCCATAATCAGCGCGCCCCCACTGGCGGTAAGGGTGAGCGGCAGGCCGGCGACTACGAGAGTAAGCAATCCTAAAAGGCCGCCGAGGAAAATGCCAAGACCGACGAAGATCATGTCCGTCATTACCGTCTTGCGGTCGGCGTAGCCGAGGTTCTTGGCCGCCCGCTCGACGTCGCTCGAGGCTCCAACGAGAGTCAGCACGTCGCTCCGTTCCAGTCGCATTGCGGGCGAGAACGGCATCGGCTGACCACCTCTGGTCAACCTCTTCAAAAATACACCACGGGCGAAATCCATGCCCGCCAGATCTGTCATGCTTTTGCCGACGAAAGCCTTGTTGGTGATCACCACGTCGAGGAAGTCGATCGGGAAATCGAGAAGCTCCTTGTCACTCACCTCGGGACCGATCTCCGTCCCGCGGGTCATCAATAGTTCGGAGCGGGTCAAGACCACGACGACGTCACCGTCGCGAATGACCATGTTGGGCTCCGGTTCGAGGATTTTTCCGTCCCTGCGGAGCCGGGAGATGAAGAGACGAGTTGCTCGGGGACGCTTCTCCAATTCGGATACACTCCGATTAAGCAAATCCGGGTGGGTCACCCGGTAAGCGCGAACCGCCAGTGCTTGGTAGGCTGACGGACCCTCCGCCTCTCCACCGCTCGAGGCTGCGAGCTTGGCACGGAGTTTCCGAGCCTCCTCCTTGAGATTGACGCCCATCAGCTTCGGGCCCACGTTCGGGAGGAACCAGACGATAAATGCTGTGCCGATCAGGTAGGTGACGGCGTAAGCCACTGGGATGTTGTTGGTCAGGCTCGTTTTGTCCGCGGCTGATAGCGTGCCGAGGCGATTGATGGCGTCGCTGGCGGTTCCGATGACGGTCGATTCCGTGAATGCACCGGCGAGCATACCGGACGCCGTGCCTACGTCGTAACCGAGGAGCTTCGCTGCGGTGTACGCGGCAAGCAGGCAGGTGACGCAGAGCACCAGCGTAAGGGCCACTTGCGGTCCTGCATCCTTCTTCAGCGCGCGAAAAAACTGGGGTCCCACCTTGTAACCGGTGGTGAAGAGGAAGAGATCAAAGAAGACATACTTGACCGTGGCGGGCACCTGGATGCCCAGTTGCCCGACGGCGACTCCCGCGAGCAGCGTGCCCACGGCCGTCCCGAGGCTGAACGTCCCGATCTTGAGGCGGCCGATGAGGAAGCCGACGGCCAGGGTTAGAAAGACCGCGAGTTCCTGATGCTCGCGCAGGGCGGTGGTGAGATAGTTCATGATGGGACGGCCCCTTTCAGCGAGAAGCAAAAGCCGCAGCCGCTAGGCTGCTGTCGCCGGGTTGGGTGGGTTGTAAGCACATCTTGTCGCGATTTCTCCGGAAAGCAGCTAGTTAAGGTTGTCAACATTGGGAGTGTCGAAGAATGGCTTGTCAGGCGAATGATTCTGCTGCCGGCGAGTGGACGCACAGCCGGCGAGGACGAACGCTGAAACCGCCAACACTAAGGGAATGATGATCAGGCGCCGCCAGGAAGGGCTTAAGAGTGGAAATAGGAAACGCTTCTTTCTGATCGACTCGAAGTGCTCCTGGCGAACAGGCGAGAGCGGAATCACGGGAAGTCATTTATCTAGAAGTCCAATGTGAATAGAACTGGTCATTTTCTGAGCGACCAACGATTTCTGAGCGAATTAGGTGGTTAAAACGTGATCACGTAGTTACAAATGGCACGGAAGTCGGTGAGGTTGTCAACATCTCCACCAAACTGTTGCACAACGCCGTAGCGCAGACGCATCGACAGACCCTTCAGTACGCCCTTGGTCGGCCCCCACTGGACGTTGAAGTCATACTCGTTCTGCCGATACTGCGTCGCGGAGTCCGGGTCCGTACCGAATACCGCCAAAGCATAGGCGCTCAATCCGTCAACGCAGGGAATGTCATAACCGGCCCGGAGAAGAAACGCGCTCTCACCCGTCCGGTTGAAGTCTTGAACCTGAACGCTGGTGTAGCCGGGATAGCCGCTCCATGGATTCCGCAAGTTGGCATTTCCCCAGGCATGTGTGAAACCTGCGGTAAAGAGTGCCTTCCGGATAGGCAGTTCTAGCTTAAGGCCGAATTGATGGCCCGAGAAACTCTCGCCATCCAGAAGGTTATCCCCCACACTAGCCTGATCCACATACTGGCCCGCAACCTTCAGCTTCCACTCATCGGCAAGCGGAATTTCCAAACCCGTCTGGGCATAGGCGATGTTGATAATATCTTCGCTATAGTAGTCGATCGCACCAATGGAGAATTTTCCTTTCTCATAGACCGCTCCCGCTGCCCAGACGCCCCGCTCAACGTGAGCCCCCGCGTCGATCGACATCGAGACGAATTGATTGTCATTTCGTTCTTTGATTTGATAGAAATAACCTAGCCCGTATTTAATGGCTCCGACGTCCTTGGACGGGGTTGGCGTCGGGACCGCCACTTCTTTCTCATCCTTGCTGAGAGCCATCACGTCCGCGGTCGTCCCGACGTCACTGCTGCTCTCACCAAGTTCGAGGCGCCCCTGCACAACCACCGCCTCAAAAGTATTCGGCGTCAGGCGGTTGTCATTGCGGTTGATAAAGGGCGTGTCGTAGCCCTTGGCTCCGACATTAATGTTCAAGCCGTTGTAGATCCGAATATCAGCATAAAACTCGCCCAAGGCGGTGTACCCTTCCTGGCCCGGCTGTAGGAGGGTGGTCCCATCCCGGTCGTCAGGGGCGTAGAGCGGTTGTGAAGTATAACCCGTCACTCCAAAGGCGATGTGGTCGAGAAAATACCCGGTCTTGAATCCCGCCCATCCGCCGATGGCCCACGCCTGTTTCTCTGCGCCATTGAAGTCGCTGCGATCAAAGTAATAGGTGCGGATGTTAAGTTCGAACTTCGTGTCTTCCAGGGCGCTTCGGCGCTTTTCCAGCCGCCACTCGCGCCAATCGCCAAATGACTGCTCGAGCGGCGTCTGACCTTGCTCGACAGATGTTAACGCGCTGTCGTCGGGAGTGACTTGCGTCACTGCCAGGGAGAGATCGGAGGGTAAAGTTATCCACAGATCGACATTCCTATTCTGCTGGCCGACTTGCTCGTCGAGGATCGGACCCCCATCGCATAACTGGGCGAGGAACAAGGCCGCGACCCATGCATATCCATAAAAAGAAGCTCGTCTGGTCATAATGGATCTCCTCAGGTCAGAGTCTGTGTTCTTATTTACGATCGTAAACTGGTCGGAATATCGAACTAACTCTTCGCAGGGAGCGCTTTGCTTCGGGCCGGCCCGGCAGTCTTGCCGGTGGCTGCCTCATAAGCCTGCCTGTATCCGCGAGCGATGGCGCGCACGGCCCGGCCGATGTCGTCATAGACATGGTTTTCCAGGTTGGCGAAGGAGATGCGCACCGACCAATCGGGCGCGGCGAAGCCGCCGCCGTTGAGCAGGACGATGCCGTGGTCCTCGGCCAGCCGGAAAACGATATCGAGCGGGTGCACGTTTTCCTTCATCCACTTAACGATGTCCTCGCCCAGGTATTTGCGGGCAAAGAACTCGAAATCGATCAGGCCGTAGTAGAAGTCGAAGAGCTCATTCGGAGGAAGGTCAATGTCCAGTCCTTCGAGCGTGGCCTTAACCCGCTGCTTGCAGATCCCGAGGCAGGCTTTCTGATAGACCTTCTTTTCGTCCATCAGCTCGCTGAGCGAGAAGAGCGTCATCATAACCTGCTGCGGGAGCGACAGCCCGGCCGTGTGGTTGAGCGCAATGTCGCGGCTATCCGCCACGATGCGGTCGATAAAAGCAAACTTACGCGGCTCGAGGGTGAGTCCGCCGTAGCGCTTGTCCAATTGCTTCTTAATGGGCTCGGGATGCGCGGCGATCATCTTGTCGAAGATATTGTTTTCGTGGACCGCGATGGTTCCGAGCCGCCATCCGGTGCAGCCGAAATATTTGCTGTAGGAGTAGACGCCGATCGTGTTCTCGGGGAACTCTCCCATCAGCGAACGGAAACCCGGAACGAACGTGCCATAGACGTCGTCCGTTAACAGGATGAGGTCGGGCCGCTTCTTGAGGATCGCCCCGATTTTCTTAATCGTTTCTTTAGAAAGCGCGACCGCAAACGGATTGCCCGGATTGACAATGAAGAAGGCCTTGATTTTCGGATCGAGAAGCTTTTTCAGCTCTTCCTCCGGATACTGAAACCGGACCTCCTGCTTGGCATGGATCTCGACGTAATGAAGGTCGTAGTCCTCCAGGTGTGCCATCTCCAGGTAAGGGGTGAAGATCGGCACGCCGAGCGCGATGGTGTCGCCGGGATTGAGAATGCGGTTACTCTTGAGCGACTTAAAGATGTAACACATGGCGGCAGTCCCGCCTTCGACCGCATAGATCTTGAACTTGCCTTTCGGCCGCGGATTTCCGCACATGGCCCATTCCAGGTATTCGTGAACGATTTGTTCGTTATGCACCAGCATACGGTCTGGCACCGGGTAGTGATCGCCGATGATGGAATCCACCAGCTCATGCACGAACTTATCGGGCTCGAAGCTGAATTTTTTCACGGCCCAGGGGATCATCGCCTGCAGGACAGGCGCCCCCGGCATGTCGTTGTGTTTCGCGAGCCAGGCTTCAAGACGGCCGGCTATTCCCGATGCGTTAGGCATTCCGCCTACCCCGGGTGGCAGGTCGAGCACCCGCTTGCTCTCAGTAACTGCGAACTGACCGAGGAGGAAGAACGCTTCGCGCGGCTCCGTCGCGACCCAGTTTGGGTTACCACGACCAGCGTTCAGGTACGACAGAGAAGATTCCAGGGCCGATTTCGATGCCACTTTTTGGACGAAATCCTTGATCTCGAACGGACCAAGTTTCTCGAACTCTTTCAGCCTCGAAGTATCGGATAACGCCCGAGAGGGTTTGCTTTTTGTTGTCATAGTTTTCCTTGCGATTGAGTTATGTTGAGAAATACGGACTTACGACAGCAGCATGATGATGATCATGCCCCAGATCGTGAGCAGAGTGTTGCCAACGGCGTAGGTCACGGTGTAGCCGAGCGCTGGGATCTGGCTCTTGGCCTGATCGCAGACCAAGCCGAGCGATGCCGTGGTCGTGCGCGCCCCGGAGACGATGCCGAGCGTGAGCGCGTCATGGAAGCGGAACACGTACTTGGCGATGAACATGCCGAGAACCAGGGGTATTGTGGTGGCGGCGGCGCCCCACAGGAACAGGCCCACACCCTGCGTCTTCAGGCCGTTGACGAAGCCCGGACCGGCCGAGATTCCGACGATGGCGATGAAGATGTTGAGGCCAACCGAGTTCATGAACCAGACAGTGGGTGTCGGAATGCGTCCAAAGGACGGGCGCACCGAGCGCAGCCATCCGCCAACTATGCCGGCGATGAGCGCGCCGCCGGCAGTTGAGAGGGTGAGCGGCGCGCCAGCTACTTTGAAAACCAGCGATCCGATGAGCGCGCCGATCACAACAAACAGTCCAACGAACGCCATGTCGGTGACATCGGTCGGACGGTCGGCGACACCCAGCATCTTGGTAGCGGCCGTTGTGTCCGAAGTGCGACCGACGAGGGTAAGCAAATCGCCGCGATTGATCTCGGTGCCTGGCAGAACGGGGATATCGGTGGCGGTAGCGCCACGCGTGATTTTGCGCAAAAACACGCCGCGCGCCGCTGGTCGCGTTGCCAGCTCGGCGAGCGTCTTGCCATCGATTTCCTTGTTTGTTACGAGGACATCGACACCTTCCACTGGCACTGCGAGAAGCTCGCGATCCTCGACTTCGACCGCTGCTGCTCCGAGAACGTTCACCAGCACTTCACGCTCGCCTGCGACCGCGACCGTGTCGCCTTCCTTTAGGACGGTGTCCGCGGTCGCATCCATGAGCTCGCTTCCGCGTCGAATGCGCAGGATGAAGAGCCGAGCATCGGGTACCATCGACTCAGCCTCGGTGACGCGTAGACCGGCGGCTTTGCCACCCGGCTGCACCTTGTAGGCGCGCAACGCCCAGCGTGTCCAGCCCGTGCCCGGACCACCCACCGCCTTCTTGCCGCCCCCATGCTTCTCCTCGTAGTCCCTGCACGCAGCCTCGAGATTGATGCCCAGCAGCTTCGGACCCAGGACGGCAATCACGAGCGCCGAGCCCATGGTGCCGAACATGTAAGTCACGGCGTAGGCGATCGGCATCGAGTCGAGCAGGGCCTTGGCCTGATCGGGGGGCAAACCAAGCCGATTGATCGCGTCGGTCGAGAGCCCCATCGCCGCGGAGATCGTCTGCGAGCCCGAGTAAAGCCCAGCCCCGTAGCCGAGGTCGTAGCCGGCGAACTTTGCCACCATCACGCAGGCAACCAGGCTAATTACGCACTGCACCACCGAGAAGATCGCCTGCGGCAGGCCGCTAGTCGCAATTCCGCGCACGAATTGCGGCCCGACACCGTAGCCAACGGCGAACAGGAACATGAGGAACGAAAACGCCTTGAGTGGCTGGTTAACCGTGATCCCGATCTGCCCAATCACGACAGCGGCGATGAGAGTGGCGGTTACCGCTCCGAGCCCAATCCCCTTGAAGGTGAATTTGCCGAAGTAGTAACCAATGGCGAGCGCGAGAAAAATCGCTATCTCGGGGTATTGTTTCAGTGTGGCAAAAAACCATTGAATCATATTGTGCTTTTTTTCTGGCTCGTTTGAGCCGGTTGTTTGTATTTGATAATGTTAATGTCGTTAGGGATATCAGGCCCAGGTTAGCCTACTTCTTTCTTTTTTTCCGGCCGGCTCCGCCAAGCCTGTCCGGCTTGATCAGTTCCAGGCCCAAGGCTGCCTGATAGCCGTGGATTTCCTTCACATCGAGCTTGCGCATGAAGTCGATGGTCTCCTTCGTAATGACCTGCCCTGGCACCATGATCGGAAAGCCCGGAGGATAAGGGATCACGAACTTGGCCGAGACGGCCTGGCCGCTTTTGACCATGTCATCGATCTCCTTGCTGTGGAGTTTCACATGCGTGCAGTTGTCCGCGTCATAGGCGAGAAAGAAAGGGGTGCGCATGTCCCCTTCGTTTGTCTTGCCGCGAGGATCTTCGCGGAAGGCGTCATGGAAGCGGCTGAAGTTGGGAAGGTCGGGCACATCCGTGACCAGGTTCTTCACGCGGGCGTCAAACGCTGCCTTCTCCTCGTGATCAGTCGAGAGCCTGCGCTCCAATTCGCGCGAGATATCCGCGAGAACCTTGATCAGGTAGGCAATGTCACTGCGAGTGTTGTTAATATTGGTCTGGAGCAGGACGCTGTTGCGCGAAGTCTTATTGAGCTGGATGTCGAACTTACTTGCCAGCAATCCCTTGAACTGGGTACCATCAAACCCCGCGGAACCGCACAAGAGAGTGATGCGAGTAGGATCCAGGACGAACTCGTCAGTCGCCCAGGCGTCATAGATCGTTTTCCAGCTCACACCATCCGCATGGAAGTCTTCGAATCCGCTGGCCCGGTGTTCTGCTGGCACCATCTGGGCGTTGGTCGCGATGCGGAAGTACTTGGAGATTAGGGGATGTTTGTTCACCTCACGGCGCAGGATCAGGGAAAGCTCGATCGAGCGGCCCACCAACTCATACCCTTCGAGCTCCGCCTGGCGGCGGGCCACGTCGAGTGACGCGATCAACTGGAGGTTGGGTGAGGTGCTGGTGTGGGCAAAGAATGCTTCTTTGAATGACGCCTCCGTGCTCTCCCAGCAATCATCATTCACCATGATGTAGGACCCCTGCCGGAAGCAGGAGAGCGACTTATGGGTCGAGGTCGTCGCATAGACCCGGATCTTTACCGCATCCGGGTCGGGCAACAGATGCGTGTTGAGTAGCTGCTTCTCATTCTTCGGGTCAATTTTGCCGTGCTTCTTCTTGAACTCGTCGTACTCGGCCCGGTAGGCCTCGCTGGCATACTTCTCACGCAGGACTTCGCAGGCACCCATGGCCGAACGCATCCGATGGAAGGGCGAGAAGCGGCAATAGGCATACCAGGCCTCATCCCAGAGGAAGACCATGTCGGGTTTGATCGCGAGCACCTCTTCCATGAAGCGTTGTACGTTGTAAACGTGGCCATCGAACGTGCAGTTCGTGAGCAACAGCATGCGGGCGCGGTCGAGGCGTCCTTCCGCCTTTAGGTCGAGCAGAGCCTTCTTGATCGTCCGGAGCGGCACCGCGCCATACATAGAATATTCGGTTAGCGGATAGGCTTCGACGTAGAGTGGTTGACCGCCGCAAAGCACCAGACCGTAATGGTGCGATTTGTGGCAGTTCCGATCGACCAGCACGATGTCTCCCGGCCGGACGATGGCTTGGGCCGCGATCTTGTTAGAAGTGGAGGTGCCGTTGGTTCCGAAAAACAGTTGCTGGCAACCAAAGGCCCGTGCTGCCTTTTCATGGGCGATCTTGATGTTGCCCGTCGGTTCCAGGAGCGAATCCAACCCGCCCGTGGTGGCGGAGGATTCAGCCATAAAAATGTTGGCGCCGTAGAAGTGACCAAAGTCCCGAATCCAATGAGAATTGAAGACTGACTTACCACGTGCCACTGGTAAGGCGTGGAAGGTGCCGATCGGACGGCGCGCATAGTTCTTCAAGTTATTGAAATACGGCGTGTCGTAACGCTGGTTCACCCCCTCCATAAGAGCCAGATGGATCTCCATCAGGTCTTCGATCCCATAGAAAACGCGCCGGATGTTTTTGGAATCGAGATGGCTCGCCATCTTTTCCACCGCGCCATCAATGATTAGATAAACGTCCAGCTCGGGCCGGATCTTCCGAATAGCCCGGGCGAGAGCCACTCCATGATTTTTCGGCTCCATCGAGCCGGGTTCCACAGAAAGGTGCTGCTGCAGATAAGTGCGCAGGAGAGGTGCATCGAATTGGGATTTGAAGCGGAAGTTGTCCTTGATCACCACCGCCTGCACATCGGCATTCAGCACCACTCCGAGGATGCCGTCTTCGAAGCTCGGGACCGTAACCGCTTCATACACAAACGGATCTTCCGGACGACGGAGCTGCCGTAGTTCCGTACGTCCTTGGCGCACCTGTTCCGGCGACGGGTCGTCGCTGACGATCAACACCTCAAAATAAGGTTTAGTAAGATCGCCCGTGTCGAAGTAGTCCTTCAATAGGCGATCATTGCCTTCCTTCTCTCCTTCCTCGCCAACCTTCCAGGCATTCGCGGAACGACGATACGATCCGGTGATGATTGCCTTCGCGATCCGGTTGGTGATTCTCGAGAGGCTGGAATAGTCACGCCGGCTGAGCGCATCCTTCAGCGCAGTCATCATCGCCTCCCCCGGATAAGCGCGGAAAGTCTCCATGGCACTAAGCGGCGCGAGCAGAGCTTCCACCGCGGCGAGCGTTTCCTTCGTCGAAGAGCCGGAGGAAGATTGGGCGACAAGAGTCTGAGCGGCATGAGCCAGCTCCTGCCAGCGATCACAGCGAGCCTCACCCGGGCTAAACATGCCGACGGAAGATTGGGATGTGGATTTGGATGTTTTTGACGATTGTGTGGACATGGTACTTGCCGGGGACAAATGGGTTGGTTATAGGTCGACGATAAGGACAGATCAGAACCTCCGTCTGTACGACGTTGGTCCGATAGATTTCACGGCTTACCGCCCCGAGGACCTTGAGGAGAAGAGGTTCATTTGCTGCCGAGCAGGAGTTTCCTTGCCTCGGCGAGCTCCTGGCGCTTTGCCGTGCTGACCTTCGGGTAAGCCAGTTTCAATGAGTCCAAGGTATCGATGACGGCGCCAGCCACGATCACGCGTGTGAACCATTTGTTATTCGCCGGCACCACATACCAGGGAGAATTCTCGGTGGAGGTTTCCCGGATCGTATCCTCGTACGCTTCCATGTAGTGGTCCCAGAAACCGCGTTCTTTGGCGTCGTTGGCAGAGAACTTCCAATTTTTGTCTGGGTCGTCCAGGCGCTCGAGAAACCGCTTTTGCTGCTCTTTTTTAGAGACGTGGAGGAAAAACTTCACGACCGCGGTTCCGTTGCGATGTAAATATCGTTCGAACGCACGGATATCCTGAAATCGGTCGGCCCAGATCCGCTTTGTGACAAATCGCTTTGGCAGTTTCTGAGCGGCCAGGAAGTCAGGGTGAACGCGGACAACGAGTGTCTCTTCGTAGTAACTGCGATTGAAAATGCCAATCCGGCCGCGCTCCGGTAATTGCTTGAGACAACGCCAGAGAAAGTCGTGATCGAGATCTTCGTTCGATGGCCCCTTGAAGGAAAAGACCTGGCAGCCCTGCGGATTCACGCCCGACATCACGTGCTTGATTGTTCCGTCTTTGCCGGCAGCATCCATCGCCTGAAAGATGAGCAATAACGACCAGCGATCCTGCGCATAGAGAACGTCCTGCAACTGCGCGAGCGCGGTAACCCCGGTTTGCAAGGCTTCTTTCGCGCGCGCCTTATCTGCCGACTTCAGCTCTCCGGTATCGTCAGGATCAACATCCTTGAGCCGGAATTTCCGCCCATCGGTAACACGGTATGGTTTAGAGAATCGATGTGCGGCGTCGATGACTTTCTTGAGGTTCATGGCGATGATGGAACTGCAAGGGCGGGTTGTTCTTATTTTCTGGTGAAGGCATCATCTTGCTCCACGACACTACCGGGGTCGTATCGGCCCTTAGTCCTATGAAGCGGCTTGCCACCGCCACGCATCACCGCGCTCCAGCTTGCAGATTTTGCTCGGCAAACGAACCGGCGGGCACGGTTAGGAGTGGTGCCGGCACGGTGCGGAGGACGCGCTCGCTATGCGTGCCGTGCAACGCGTCGAGAAATCCATTGCGGCCGTCGGTGGACATCACCACGAGGTCGGCCTGAGACATCTGCGCCGTATCGACGATTCCCTGAATGATACCGCCGGTGCGCGTTTGCTCCTTCCACTCCCAGCCGGGAATTTCGGGACATTGCACGGCCGGCATGCCTGATGCCTCTCCGACATGCAATAGGGTGAAGGTGCCGCTGGGGCAATTCAGCCGCTGCACCAATCGCGCCGCCGCCTCCACGGCGGGCTGGGGTCCGGGCGGTTCGGCTACCGGAATAAGAATATTCTTCAGGGATATCGAGCCGTCGGCCGTCGAGACAAAACCCGCGTCGCCCTCGGAAATGAAAAGTGTCATCTGGCCGGAGCGCCGTGCGATTGGCTTGGCCACCGACCGCTGCTGCAACCAGGTGGCCCGCCCCTCGTGCTGGTGCGTCGCCAGCACGATCAGATCCGCGGGACGCTGCTCGAGATACTTCAGGACGCCCTCCACGGGAGAGCGGCGGCCGGCGACCACCTTGCGCACCTCGATGCCGAGCTGCTGGAGGGCTGAGTGCGAGCTGCCCGGCGGCAAGAGTTCCCAGCGTTCGAGTGCTGCGCGCACACCGGGAAAATCCAGCAGTTCGCCCGAACCCTTGTCGGTGACATGGATGAGCGTGAGGCGCGCCTTGGCGATGAGCGCCGCCTTTAAGGCATGATAAAAGGCCGTCAGACTCGCCTCGGAGAAGTCGGTCGGATGCAGGATGTGATCAATAATTGGATAGTTGTAGTTACGAGTCGGTTTCATGATTCGATAGGCTCAATATCTCACCCGAGGGCGAAACTGACTCGGGCCACGGCAGTCTCTATTTCCCCTCCATGAAGGCGCGCAACTCCGCGTCCTTGTCCTTCGTCAGCGAGGTCTGGAGCACCGTCCCCTTGCCGACAAAAGGCTTAAGACCTTCCATCACTTTATCCGGCGTGGATTTGCGCACGAGGACGAAAAGAGCGGAAGTCCCGTTCGTGAACGTCGCACCCAGATCCTTCATGAATTTGTCGTTAATGCCGATGTCAGTGAGCCTTCCACTGAGCGCCCCGCTGCTCCCGCCGATGGCAGCCCCGAGAAGAGGGTTGAGAAACAGCATGCCGATAAGCATTCCCCAGAATGCACCGCCCACCGCGCCGGCCGCGGTGAGATTCACTGGCTGATGTAACTGGACCTTGCCGCTGGCATCACGCGTGACGACCACTGCGTCCTCCATTTCAATCAAGTACTGCGCCTGCAACTTCGCCAGCGCAGCGCGCATTGCGAAGGCATCGGCCTGGTTGTCAAATCCAATGACGATGAGATTGCTCACGGTTTCATAGTCCATGACTTGGACCGCAGCCGAATGCTAGCCTTTCGTCCTATGCGGATCGGGAATGTCAGAAAAAGGAATATCGCGATCCGGCAGACGGAGGTAGAGCTGATAAAGCGGGCCGCCCAGGACTGGGGAAAAATCACTTTTCTCTTCTCCGCAGCTTTCTTGACATCGGTTCAATGAGCCGTGTAACCGCCGTCGATGGCGAAGGTCTGACCAACGGCGAACGATGCGAGGTCGGAGCAGAGGAACAAAACCATGCCGGCCATCTCTGCCGGCTGCGCGGCGCGTCCCATGGGCGAGTTAGCCAGAAAGTGGGCGCGAATCTGGGCGTCATCGAACCAATGTTTTGTCATCGCGGTCTCGACCAATCCCGGCGCGAGCGCGTTAACGCGAATTCCCCGGCTGGCATATTCTATTGCGGCCGCCTTCGTTAGTCCGATGACGCCATGCTTCGCCGCGACATAGGCACTGATCCCCGGATCGGCAATCATCCCGGCGATCGATGCGTTATTGACGATGGCGCCGCGGCCCGTCTGGAGCATGTGGCGGATCTCATATTTCATCGACAGGAAAACGCCTTTCAAATCCACCGACAACACCTTGTCGAACGTGGCTTCGTCCATATCGGCAAGCAGAACCGTTGGAGGCAGAATCCCAGCGTTATTAAACGCGCAATCCAGAGCGCCGTAATGTTTGACTGCCGCCGCTACGAGATTCTCTGCGTCCTTCGCCTCGCTAACATCGGTCTGCACGAATAGAGCTTCGCCGCCGTCCTGCTCGATCATCTCAATCGTCTCTTGCCCGGCAGGATCGAGATCTCCAACAACAACCTTAGCTCCGTAGCGGGCAAACAGAATCGCAGTGGCTCGGCCAATGCCATGGCTACCGCCGGTGATGAGCACAACCTTTCCGGCAAAGTCGAACGGGTTCACCGTTAATAAGGCTATTTATGCCTCTGACTGAGGAAAATTTTCATCAGCGAACTGACGCCGTAGCGGTCGCGTCCTTCACGCAACGAAAACCGAGATGGTTCGTGCTCGTGTTTACCTCGCCCTTTCCGCGCGTCCCGACGACGTAACGTGAGCAGAACTGATCGTTGCACAGAAATGAGCCGCCGCGGTGGACTCGCTTCTTCTCGTTAGGCTCAGCCGGATCGAAAGAGGAATCCGGCCCCTTGGGATTGGCTGCTACTTTGCCGTCTTTCGCCAGCTGCGTGTAGTAATCGGGCCGATACCAGTCGCTGCACCATTGCCAGACATTCCCGGCCATGTCGTAGAGGCCGTAACCATTGGGCGGGAACTGCGCGACTGGCGCCAGATCGGCGAAGCCATCTTCACCGGCGTCTTTCATCGGGAACTTCCCCTGGTAGGTGTTAGCCATCCATTTGCCGTTCGGGCGAAACTCGCCGCCCCAGGCGTAGGTCTTTCCCTCCAAGCCGCCGCGTTGCGCGAACTCGAATTCCGCTTCAGTGGGTAAACGCTTGCCCGCCCACCTGGCGTATGCTTCCGCATCGGCATAAGTCACGTGCACGACCGGAAACTTCTCTTTGCCTTTGAGATCGCTCTCCGGACCAGATGGATGGCGCCAGTTCGCGCCTTTCACATATCTCCACCATTGATACGAGTCGTTCAGCTGCACCTCGCGATCGGACGGCGCAAAGACAACTGAGCCCGCGACCAGACTCTCCGGCGGCGCATCCGGAACCTCCTCTTTGGTTGGCGCGCGTTCCGCCGTCGTGACATAACCCGTCGCCTTGGCGAACTTCGCGAACTGCTCGTTAGTCACAGTGGTTGCATCCATCCAGAAGCCATCCACGCGCACGCGGTGAATCGGCCCCGCGTCATTCGACGCCATAGGCTCGTGGCTGCCATGACCACTCGTCGCCGCGCCCATGGAAAACTCACCGCCTGGAATCCAGACCATTCCTTCCGGAGCCGAGGCACGGGTAGTTTGCGCCCCTGTCTCGGCGATTGCGCAGGCCGAGAACACCACCCCGGCGGCGTTTCGAAGGAACCTCACGGATTACTTCTATGGATTTCTCATCGGACTTCGATATCGGACTTTAGTCCTATCGCCGGAGGGATGTCGTCCGTTGAAGAGACGATCCGGCGCGTCGCAGCGCGTGCTTTACAGAGTAAAACCTTCGAAGCGGCGACACTTTCAGTGGAGTCTGCCGGACCCAGGTTAGGTCGGCAGCAATGCGATCCGCACCACGGCGAAGACGAAGACACCGACCGCGAAGGAAAATGACACGACTCGGACACGGGCCTGCTCGAATTTGCCAGCGGCATTGGCGAAGAAGAGCACCGTCGCGAACATAACGGTGTTGGCCAGGTACTGGCCGGAAAGACTCCCGCAGTTGCGCGCTTCCTGTACTTTGCCTATAGCTTCCGCGGCCAGCTTGTCGGCTTTCTGCGTCCCAGGCACCTGGTAGAGATTCGGAACGAACGGATGCGGATCGGCCCGTGGGTTTTCGAACGGCTTTTGCGCCAGCCAGGCATCGTAGGCTTTTCGCATAACTGGCGGAAAGCGCTGCACATAAAAACCCGCCAGCTTCTCATCTCCTGCCTGTTTGGCCGCGAGCAATTGCATGAACATGGCAGCGTGGATGCTTGCGGTCTGGGTTCCCTGGATGCTAACAATACCCGCTTGCCGTTCCAACGAATTGAATTCGTTCATGAGCCGATTACTGCGGCGCGTCCAGGAGGCCGATTCATAGGAACACCAGGCTGTCCCCACCGTGGCCAGCGCCATGATCAAGGCCGTCACCGGCTCAATCCATTTTCGCCTCGGCTTCGCCCTCTCGACGGGAGCAGCGTCGGAACTCGACATTTGCGCTTTGGAATCAGTGGCCACAGACAAAAGGGGCCGCTTGGAAGAGGAATTTTTCATCGGAGCTTGGTCTTATCGCATCGATCCTCCGCAACTTTCGTTAGTCGAATCGCTCCGGCTGACCGGTTGCGGCAAGGACCGAATGCCACCAGCCACCGTCCGGATCAAGGCGCTTGACATGGGTGGCGAGCAATTCGATCGGCACATGAATGAAGCGCTCGTGCAGAAAACCGATGACCAATCCGGTCTTTCCCGCCATGGCGGCGTGCGCGGCATTGCGCGCAAACAAGTCGCAGAGCAAAGCGTCTTCGCAGTTCGCGCGGCAACTCCGGACTTGATAGCTCGGATCGAAATAGCGGAGGACTATCGGCCTGCCGTCGGCTTTGAAATACGATTTGATTTGCTCGCATAAAAATAGACCGACGTCCTTTGGCTTCACATTTCCCGAAGCATCGCGTTCCGCCCCATCGCTCTGCAACAAATCCTGACCGGCGCCTTCCGCGACGGCGATGAGGGCATGCGATTTTTCGCGCATTCGTTCTTTCAAAGCGGCGAGAAAACTCCCCAGCTTGAACGGGACCTCCGGGATGAGCGCGAAGTTTACATCCTGATTCGCCACCACCGCTCCAGCAGTAACGAAGCCCGCATGCCGGCCCATCAGTTTCACGAGACCGATTCCGCCCGGAACGCTGCGCGCCTCGGTGTGGGCGCAATCGAGAACGCGGGCCGCTTCTTCAATTGCACTGAAGAATCCAAACGTGCGCGAAACAAAGCCCACATCGTTGTCGATCGTCTTGGGCACGCCAACGACGGCGAGCGGGTGACCGCGGCGTCGTGCTTCCTGATAAAGGTCGTTTGCGCCGCGTTGCGTGCCGTCGCCGCCAACCGTAAAGAGAATGTTCACATTACGCGCGATTAAATTATCGACCGCGCGGCTGATATCGACCGGCCCGCGTGAAGAACCGAGAACGGTCCCGCCTTTTTGGTGGATGCCATCGACAACGAGAGGCGTAATCCTAATCGGTTCCATGCCGCACGCGGGATCGAGGCCGCCATATCCGCCGCGAAAACCCAGCACTTCGGCCACGCCATAGCCGTAATGCAATTCGAGAAAAAGGGAGCGGATGACGTTGTTCAGGCCGGGACAAAGTCC
>Ga0157375_10000188_pt1 | contig 58107 bp, 63 predicted proteins | sample M35metaG_FD_115311 | JGI IMG/M metagenome (GOLD analysis project Ga0157375, IMG submission 115311) | Miscanthus rhizosphere microbial communities from Kellogg Biological Station, Michigan, USA - M3-5 metaG | ecosystem: Host-associated > Plants > Roots > Rhizosphere > Soil | place: USA: Michigan...
CGAGCTCCCGCCGGGTGTCATCAAGATGATCAAGGTTTACGTCGCCATGAAGCGCAAGCTGAGTGTCGGCGACAAGATGGCCGGACGCCACGGCAACAAGGGCGTCATCAGCCGCATCCTCCCGGAAGAGGACATGCCGTACCTGCCGGATGGCACGCCGGTCGAGATCGTGCTCAACCCGCTCGGCGTTCCGTCACGGATGAACGTCGGTCAGATTCTCGAGACGCACCTCGGCTGGGCCGCGCGCTCCCTCGGTCTTTACTTCTCGACGCCGGTTTTTGACGGCGCTATCGAGTCGGAGATCAAGGCGCAGCTCAAGGCCGCCGGCCTTCCCGACGACGGCAAGACGCCGCTCTTCGACGGTATGACCGGCGAACAGTTCGAGCAGCGCGTCTGCGTCGGCTACATCTACATGCTCAAGCTGTCGCATCTGGTCGACGACAAGATTCACGCGCGTTCGATCGGACCGTATTCGCTCATCACCCAGCAGCCCCTCGGCGGAAAAGCCCAGTTCGGAGGCCAGCGCTTCGGAGAAATGGAAGTTTGGGCCCTCGAAGCTTATGGAGCCGCTTACACGCTGCAGGAGTTGCTCACGTCGAAGTCCGACGATGTCGAAGGCCGTTCCAAGATTTACGAGGCCATCGTCAAAGGCGAGGTGCCGGACGATCCGGGTCTCCCCGAGTCGTTCAACGTTCTCGTCCGAGAGCTGCAGTCGCTCTGCCTCGACGTCGAGTTGCTCAAGGAATAGCGAATGGCGAAAAAAGTCACAGTCGTTGGCAGCATGCCGAACGCCGATTGCCCTGCCTGTCACGGCATGGGCGCCGTTCCCATGACTGCGCACTTCTACACGGGCGACCAGGAATGGGAAGCTCCGTGCTGGATGTGCTACGGCAACACTGTGGCCTTCTCGCTTCCGAAACCGCGTTCAACGGATAACGCCTGACACATAGGGAGGCGCATTTGGAAAGCTTCAACTCATTGTTTCAGTCACAAAAGCCGCAGGCGATCAACGATTTCAACGCCATCAAGATCAGCCTCGCGTCCCCGGAAAAGATCCGGTCGTGGTCGTACGGCGAAGTAACCAAGCCGGAGACGATCAACTACCGCACCTTCAAACCGGAGCGCGACGGCCTCTTCTGCGCGAAGATCTTCGGCCCGATCACCGATTGGGAATGCCTCTGCGGCAAGTACAAGCGGATGAAGCATCGCGGCGTCATCTGCGACAAGTGCGGCGTCGAAGTCACGAAGTCCAAAGTCCGCCGCGAGCGCATGGGCCACATCGAGCTGGCCTCGCCCGTTTCGCACGTCTGGTTCTTCAAAGGCCTGCCGTCGCGCATCGGACATCTGCTCGACATCTCGCTCCGCGACCTCGAGCGCATCCTCTACTTCGAGTCGTACGTGACGATTGACCCGGGCGACCTGGCCAACGTCCTCGACGAGAAAGAGCTGCTCACCGAGGAGCGGTATCGAGAACTGCGCGGCGCGCATGGCGATGTCTTCGTCGCCAAGATGGGCGCCGAAGCGATCAAAGAACTGCTCCGCCGCGTCAACGTCGAAGAGCTCAGCGACGAGCTGCGTCTCATGATGCGCACCGAGACGTCGCAGATCAAAAAGCTCAAGGCTGCCAAGCGGCTCAAGGTCGTCGATGCCTTCCGCAAGTCCGGTCACCATCCCGACTGGATGATCCTCGACGTCATCCCGGTCATTCCGCCCGAGCTGCGTCCGCTCGTTCCTCTCGACGGCGGCCGCTTCGCGACGTCGGATCTGAACGATCTCTATCGCCGCGTCATCAACCGCAACAACCGCCTCAAGAAGCTGCTCGAGCTCCGCGCGCCTGACGTCATCGTGCGCAACGAGAAGCGCATGTTGCAGGAAGCGGTCGACGCGCTCTTCGACAACGGCCGCCGCGGCCGCGTGTTGAAGGGCTCGAACAACCGTCCGCTGAAGTCGCTCTCTGACACCCTCAAAGGCAAGCAGGGCCGCTTCCGCCAGAACCTCCTCGGCAAGCGCGTCGACTACTCCGGCCGTTCCGTCATCGTCGTCGGCCCCGAACTGAAGCTGCACCAGTGCGGTCTGCCGAAGAAGATGGCCCTCGAGCTGTTCAAGCCGTTCATCTACAACCGTCTCGAGCAGAAGGGCCTGGTCGGTACGATCAAGGCCGCCAAAGAGATGGTCGAGCTGCAGACAATCGAAGTGTGGGATGCGCTCGAAGAGGTCATCAAGGAGCATCCGGTTCTCCTGAACCGCGCGCCGACGCTTCACCGTCTCGGCATCCAGGCTTTCGAGCCGCTCCTCGTCGAAGGCAAGGCCATCAAGATTCATCCGCTGGTCTGCACCGCCTTCAACGCCGACTTCGACGGCGACCAGATGGCCGTTCACGTCCCGCTGTCGCCGAAAGCCCAGGTCGAGTCGCAGGTGCTCATGCTTGCGTCGAACAACATCCTCTCGCCGGCCAACGGCAAGCCGCTCGCCGTTCCGTCGCAGGATCTCGTCCTCGGCTGCTACTACCTGACCAAGGAAAAGCGCGGCGCGAAGGGCGAAGGCAAAGTCTTCGGCAGTTTCGATGAAGTCGTCATCGCGCTGCAGGAGAAAGAAGTTGAACTGCTCACGCCGATCCGCGTCCGCGTCTCCGGCGAGTTCATCGACCTGACCAAGCACTTCAACGATCAGGACCTGATGCACGCCGAGATTCAGGTGCTCGACAAGAAGGTCATCGAGACCACCGTCGGCCGCGTCATCTTCAAGATGCACATGCCCGCCGAGATCCCGTTCATCAACGGTCTGCTCAAGAAGCGCGCCCTGCAGGAGCTGGTGAACTTCGCGTTCGTCAACTTCGGCAACGCGCTGACCGTGCAGATGCTCGACGATCTGAAAGACCTCGGCTTCCTCTACGCGACGAAAGCCGGCGTCTCCATCGGCGTCGACGACATGGTCATCCCGTCGCGCAAGGGCGAAATCGTGGAAAGCGCGCGCCGCAGCGTGCTCGAAGTCGAGCGCCAGCGTCTCGACGGCGCCATCACCCACGGCGAGCGCCACAACAAGATCATCGATATCTGGCATCGCGCTACCGAGAACGTCTCCGATGAGATGTTCAGCGAGATGGCCCGCACCGAACAGGATCGCGGCGAGTTCAACCCCATCTTCATGATGGCCGACTCCGGCGCCCGCGGTTCCAAGGAGCAGGTCCGCCAGCTGGCCGGTATGCGCGGTCTGATGTCCAAGCCCTCGGGCGAAGTCATCGAAACCCCCATCACCGCCAACTTCCGCGAAGGCCTCTCCGTGCTGCAGTACTTCATCTCCACGCACGGCGCCCGCAAGGGTCTGGCCGACACGGCTCTCAAGACCGCCGACTCCGGCTACCTCACGCGCCGTCTCGTCGACGTCGCCCAGGACGTGATCGTCACCGAACAGGATTGCCAGACGTTCGACGGCATCGTGGTCACCCCGATCATGGAAGGCGGCGACATCCTCGAGCCGCTTCGCGACCGTATCGTCGGCCGCGTCTCCCAGGAAGACATCTACGATCCGCTCACCGGCGAGATCCTCGTGTCGCAGAACGACGAGATCACCGACGAGCTTGCGAACTCGATTCAGGAAGCCGGCATCGAACAGGTCAAGATCCGCTCCGGTCTGACCTGCGAAACCCGCCGCGGCATCTGCCGCCGCTGCTACGGCCGCAACCTGGCCAGCGGCAAGATGGTCGAGATCGGCGAAGCGGTCGGCGTCATCGCCGCCGAGTCGATTGGCGAGCCGGGCACCCAGCTCACCATGCGTACCTTCCACGTCGGCGGTACGGCCTCACGCGTTTCCGAGCAGTCGAAGCACGAAGCAACGAACCCCGGAAAGGTGCAGTTCGTCAACGTCTCCACCGTCACGAACAAGAACGGCGATCTCGTCGTCATCAACCGTAACGGCAAGCTGCTGATCATGGACGACGCCGCGGTCAAGAAGCCGAAGAAGGGCGAAGCCGCCACGCTCGACACGACCGGCCGCGAGAAGGAGCGTTACGCGCTCGTCTACGGCTCCACGCTGAAGGTTCACGACAGCCAGCACGTCGAAGCCGGTCAGCCGCTCGTGGAATGGGATCCGTTCACCTCGGCCATTCTCACCGAGGTCGGCGGCAAGGTCACGTTCAAGGACATCGTCGAAGGCGAGAACGTCCGCGAAGAAACCGACCGCGTCACCGGTCTCACGCAGATGGTCATCGTCGAGTCGGCCACCGCCGAGAAGCGCACGCCGACCATCACCATCAAATCGAAGAAGGGCGAGGAGAAGCGATACCTGCTTCCCACCGGCGCCCACGTCATGGTCCAGAACGGCAACGAGGTCTACCCGGGCGACATCCTGGCCAAGATCCCGCGCGCCACGACCAAGACGAAGGACATCACCGGCGGTCTGCCGCGCGTCGTCGAGCTCTTCGAAGCCCGTCACCCGCGCGATAAGGCCGTCATCTCCGAGGTCGAGGGCACGGTGCATCACGGTCCGGTGGTCAAGGGCATGCGCCGCGTCATCATCGAAACCGACGAAGGCACCCGCCACGAGTACAGCGTTCCCCGCTCCGTGCACGTCAACGTGCAGGAAGGCGAGCGCGTGCGCGCCGGCGATCCGCTCATCGACGGTCCGATCGATCCGCACGACGTCCTGGCGGTCCTCGGCATCAAGGAACTGCAGCGCTACCTGGTCGACAAGATCCAGGAGGTCTACCGCTCGCAGTCAGTCGCCATCAACGATAAGCACATCGAAGTCATCTGCCGTCAGATGCTCCGTTCCGTCCGCGTGACGCGCGTCGGCGATACGGACTTCCTCGTGGACGAGCAGGTCGATCGCTTCCGCTTCATGGAAGAGAACGAGAAAGTGATGAACCGCGGCGGCGAGCCCGCCGACGGCACCCCACTCCTCCTCGGCATCACCAAAGCCTCGCTCTCGACGGACAGCTTCATCTCCGCCGCATCGTTCCAGGAGACGACGCGAGTGCTCACCGAAGCCAGCATCGCCGGCCGAGTCGACCACCTGCGCGGCCTCAAGGAAAACGTCATCGTCGGCCGCCTCATCCCGGCAGGAACGGGCATGCCCGTCTACCGCGAGGTCTACCTGGAGAAGGACGAACCCGTCCCCGTCCAGCCCAACCTCGAGGATCTCCTCCGCGCCGAGACCGACGACGACGCGGAAGAGGCACTGTCGCTGGCGGATTTCGACGACGAGCAGTAGGTTCTATCTCATTCGCATCAACGTGAACGGGCGGCCGAAAGGCCGCCCGTTTTGCGGATCGCGGACGCAGGAAAACATATGTCGCAGAACATTACGACCGTAAACGCGTATTTGGACGGCTTCCGCAGGAATGATCACGAGCAGATCCTGTCCTGCCTGACTGATAACATCAAGTGGACTGTCTTCGGCGCCTTCCAATTGAGCGGCAAAGATGCCTACGACAAAGCCATTGATGGTGCGCCCGAATTCATTGATCCTCCCGAGCTTCCAGGTGGTTCGTATGGTCGAGCAGGGCGATATCGTCATGGCGGAGCTCACCGGCACGGCAAAGCGCGCCGCCGGAGAAGAGATGCGCATGTCGATGGCGGAGGTCTTCGTCATGCGTGAAGGCAAGATCGCTGAGCGGCGCGCTTGGGTGATCGTTCTCGAGGAGAATGACTACCGCTGAAGAGGATCACGCTTAACTCGCGGTTGGACGTGCTTCGCGTTCCACGCTCGCACGAAACTGTGGTTCGGGCTTCAGGGGCAGACGGTCTCACCGTGACAGTCGAAGCATCCGACGCGCGGCGCGTGGCCGTTTGCCGCGTCTGGATTTGGAGACCAAACTGCGGTGGTTCGCTGCCGAGAACCTCGTCGTAGTGGCCGGTCCCGGCCGGAGCGGGCATGCCCGTCTACCGCGAGGTCTACCTGGAGAAGGACGGACGAACCTGTCCCCGTCCAGCCCAACCTCGAAGACCTCCTCCGCGCGGAAACGGACGACGACGCCGAGGAAGCGCTGTCACTGGCGGACTTCGACGACGAGCAGCAGGTTTTATCTCATCGCATCAACCGAAAGGGGCGGCCGGAAGGCCGCCCGTTTTGCGTCAAGCAAGCCGGCGGTGGCGGTATTTCTCCCCACGTACGCGGTGGCCGGACCTCTGTGGCGTCCTTCAGCGGACTGGCGGTTTGGCCGCTGTCTCGTTCACCTTCTTCAGCGCGTCGGCCGGTGTGAGCTCTGTCCCTGCGGCGTCCACGTAATGCATGTCGAAGGGGACGTCGGAGTGGATGAAAAGCATGCACGCGGTGCTGCACGAAAAGCGGTGCACGTGCTTGCTCGGCATGAAGGCGAAGCCTCCCGCGTGGAGCGGCATGGCCTTCCCGTCCTTCATCTGCGCTTCGGCCTGACCGCTGACGATCATCACCGACTCGTTAGGAGTGTGCCAGTGCCAGGGGAACTTGCAGCCCGGCTTCATCTTCGCGAGGATGATCGAAGCCCCCTTCGAGGGATCGCCACTGACGACTGCGCCGGTCGCGCACGTCGGCATCCCTGGGAACTCGCCGAATTTCATCTGCGAAGTATTCATCGCCGCAGGTTCCTGCGCGAGGAGAACACCCGAGCCGTTTACGAGGAGAAGGGCCGATCCGAGGAGCAAGGACAGTCTGCCGATTCGCATGGTTTTCCTCCTGTTGGAAAGCTTAGCGCAACATTGGTCGATGGGGCGCCACAGATGGCAGTTGCTTCCCACAATTCGGAGGACATCGATACGGAGCCAGACTTCGTTTTTCGCTGGCGCTCTCGACGGACAGCTTCATCTCCGCCGCATCGTTCCATGAGACGGCGCGAGTGCTCACCGAAGCCAGCATCGCCGGCCGAGTGGACCACCTGCGCGGCCTCAAGGAAAACGTCATCGTCGGCCGCCTCATCCCCGCCGGAACGGGCATGCCCGTCTACCGCGAGGTCTACCTGGAGAAGGACGAACCCGTCCCCGTCCAGCCCAACCTCGAAGACCTCCTCCGCGCCGAAACCGACGACGACGCCGAAGAGGCGCTGTCGCTCGCGGACTTCGACGACGAGCAGTAGGTTTTTATCAATCGCATCAGTTGAAACGAGCGGCCGAAGGCCGTCCGTTTTGCGTTTGTGGGTATGAGAACGCGTTCACGTTGAACCGCCGGAGGTGCGATAAGTCCTTGGTGCTTCGCACTGCCTTGTCAGCCTATTCGGTGGACACACATGTATTGAACACTGTTGATCATCAGTCCGGACTCTTCGAAGTGCTCATGAATGTGTTACCTTCCAATTCAGCCGCTTGCGCATCCTTCCGGTAGGCCGTACATTAAGCCCTACCCATCCGCGGTCGTCGGGTCACAAGTGTTACGGTCCTGCCATTCGCGTGTTTTTCAGCATTCCAAAAGGGAGGTTATCGATGCGCCGCCCGCTACTCGCTATCGCGATCCTGTCGCTTGAAGCAGCCTTAAATGCCGCGCAAAACCCTCACGCCGTCGCTCCCTCGGCGAGTAGGCAACGTGCAGTAAGTCACCCGAGCTCTGTGTGCCTTCGGCATGATCCCGTTGGGTTCTTCACATCCCCCCCCGAAATACTAGGAGAGCTTGGCCAAGTATTCGCCAACTGTTATCCCCATCCCTCCTGTGCCAATCCTACGGATCTCGAAACAATCCAAATTGACGGCTACGGTAACAGCTCTGGCTGGCTTTGGACCGGGCCTTCATCTACGACCTTTACGGTAGCGCAACAAGACATGCTTGTTACTGACGCAATCAACCGGGCAGGCACCGTGCCTGGCAAGGTGATTGTCAATATCACGTTTTTCAAAGACTTGATTGTCGGTAATCAAGTCACATACTTCATATACCTTAAGGTAACATTTGCTCGTTGCTCTCAGGCGCACAAAGGTATGACATGGATTCATCCGACCTCCAACGTGCAGACCGGGCACCGTCACCGTTGGTTGCAATGGTTGTGACCCTTATCAAGGTGATACGGTGTGCACACAGGCGCAGCCATTGCTTTGTATCTACAAGCCTTTGGTCCCATTCCAGGTGCCGATCGACGTGAACAACGGCGATCAGTATTACCAATGGTCCGGCGGTATTGTAGCGACCACTCAGCCGGTGGCAGGAAACACCTTCTCAAATAATAGCGCGGCCGATGCCTACTGCGTCGCTAAGTTCGGCGCCAGTTGGCGCTTCGCCGAGTTTCACGACGGCTGGGGTTGGAACTTTCAGGCTTATGGCGGCACTGTCAATGCTCCGGCTGTGCCGTCGTCGCGTTTCTGGGTATACATAAACGACCAGCCAGCGAATTGCTGGTAGCGATCATTTTAGCGGGAACAGAGAGGTCACGTCCTCGTTATTCGCCGAAAGCGAGAGGGGGGAGTGGCGAGATGCGTGACGTAAAGGACGCGCATATGGCAATCGCGGAAATTCTCGGGGTTGTGCGTTATGCCGTGGCGAAGGTTCTCGGCTTAGAGGTTGGCGACGAGGACGATCTATGCGCCGCTGGAGCGGACTCAGTCAACCTTCCAGAAGTCGTGGTGGTCGTGGAAGAGCACTATGGCGTACAGCTGACGCCTGACGACTTAAATACCGCGCCTACGATTAAGGGAATAGCAGAGGCTGTGGCGAAGCGCGAAGGGAGGGGCGAGTGAACACGGCGCTGGCGCAGGCGTTCGCAACCCTACTGGCGGCACTGCTAACGGCACTGCTCGCGCTGCGCTTGGGCACGAAACAACATAAGCACCTGCTCGTAGCGCGGATCGCGGACGAGTATGTGTCTATACGGAAAACCATCGCATCGGTCGTCGCGGAGTTGAGCGACTTGCAGTACCGGCAAGAACTACCGATACAACAACGTCTCGGTTATCGCGATCGCGTTAGCCGCGTCTTCTATCGGCACTATGACCTCCTGCCTCGCGAGATACGACACGCGCTGATTCTCTTGCATGCGAGCTTAGCGTATCCAGAGCGAGGCCCGTTTTGGGTAACTGTTGAAAACATTGAGCCGATGCCACAAAGGGAGTACGCTGCGTTTGTCGACCGGTGCAACGACTTCACGAATCTAAGGAAAGCATCGATACTCGCGCTCAACAGTAACACGCCGAGTGTTCGTTGCAACGAGGTAATTCGCTTACACGCACGTAATGTACTACGCACGATGCACGCGTCGGCGTCGATTTTCCAGCTCGTAGTCATGGCTGAGCGGATCGAGGCGCGTTTTCTTCGTCGGCAACGTCGGAGTTGGAGGGGCGCTGCGGTGGCTGCCGTCAAGAAAAACTTGCTCCTGGTCATCGGTGCCGCTGTAGCCGTAGTTGCCGTATCGTTCTATCTGGGCGCCATTCACGTTCCGTTCTCGCCATGGCTAGAAGCTGCCTGCAGAGCAGCCATAGTATTTGCATCTATTGTTGTAGGCGTCGCGGTTGTCGATCGCGTCCGATCGACTGCAGCGTGGCTCCCCACTAGCGCGACGCGCCGCCGCCCAACTTTGGTGTGAAGCTGGCATGGCCCGGCTTCAGACGAATACGGTCAGGCCTTCGTTTTTCCGCCTGTCCCTAAACTACTGAGCGACAAACGCTTGTTGCCTATCAGTTTCCAGCTAAGTTCAGCGCGGCAGTTATTCGAAGGTGGCGGCCAGTTTTTGAGGCTGCTGCATCTACGACAAGAGCATCGAAGTCATCTGGCGCCAGATGCTCCGTTCCGTCCGCGTGACCCGCGTCGGCGATCGGGCTCCTCGTGGACGAGCAGGTTGATCGCTTCCGCTTCATGGAAGAGAGCGAGAAGGTGATGAACCGCGGCGGCGAACCCGCCGACGGCGGCACCCCGCTCCTCCTCGGCATCACCAAGGCCTCGCTCTCGACGGACAGCTTCATCTCCGCCGCATCGTTCCAGGAGACAACGCGAGCGCTCACCGAATCCAGCATCGCCGGCCGAGTCGACCACTTGCGCGGCCTCAAGGATAACGTCATCGTCGGCCGCCTCATCCCCACCGGAACGGGCATGCCCGTCTACCGCGAGGTCTACCTCAAGAAAGACGAACCACTTTCCTGTCGAGCCCAACCTCGAAGACCTCCTCCGCGCCGACCGACGACGAAGCCGAAGAAGCGCCGTCGCTCGCGGACTTCGACGACGAGCCAATAGGATCTGTCTCTGCCTCAACCGAGACGGGCGGAGGCCGCCTGTTTTGTCTAGGAAGAAAAGATCATACGGAGACGAGCGATCTCCTCGTCCCCGCCTGAAACATTGAGTTATGATCCAAGCCGTGCAGCCGCGTTCCGGCAGTCGTTCGAAACGCATCTGCTGAAGCGGGGTACGACGAACCGTCCAAGAGCCTGACCTGATCGAAGGCAAAGGGAGCTCGGCCACCGGGACGTATTGACGATGATGATTCGCCTAGGCCTGTGCCACGTCGTCCGCCGCGTCAAAATCCACTCATGTCTGCCGCGCCTATCCGACGGACACAACGATACCGACGGATGCCCTCGCACGGGGGCCTAGCATAGCTGTCTAGCAGAGTTGGCCGTCGTAGCTTGGGGGTAGGGAAAAGCCTTGGAGCGACACTCCTCTATCGAGCCCACTTCGCGACTGGGGCATACGCTTCTACAGGAGACAATCATGCCTATCTATTACTCGCTCGGGAATCACCTAATTGCGAAAGATGAACTCGTTGAGAAGGGCGAAGCGCTCAAACGCTTTCGCGAAGGGAAAGACAAACGATTCGAATTTCGAACGGGCGTGCTCGAAACCAAACGAGACTCTGCTACGTTTTCCGTGCTCAGCCGCGGAAATCAACCATTCCTCGAAATTGGACTTGGCAAGCCTCTTACCATCTGGATCACCTCCGTCTACCCGGCTGATCTGCCGCCGAAAAGCCTGTTCGGCGGGGGTCGCGGCGCCTTGGTCAGTTCAGCCGTCAAGAGCTGGCAAAGCTTCGACATGAAGCCGCGCGCTCTCAACATACTCAAGCAGGCGATCAAGCGTCGCGTCGCAATTCCTGGGCCGGCGGCGACTGAAGAAGGCACTCCAGTCGTGTTCTATTCTCCGGCTCTTGTGGATCGAAGTCTCACGCTGACGGTCGAAATGGCGTTCGATAACGTAGACGAAGCCTTTTTCGCGGCCATCGGAGGCATATTCGGGAGTGCCGCTGGTCTGCCGGTATTCGCGTCGGCAGCACCGTATCTACTTGCTGCTAGCCAGTTGTTCAAGATCGGCGGAAAAATTGGCAACAGTCTTTTTGATAGCCGCGCGGAGTTTCAGGCAACAGAAACAATAAACATTGATCTGCCCGGCCCAGATCTCACCTCCGCCGGCTTCGCTCTTCTCACGCGCTCAGAGATGGATGAGAAGACCCTCTCAGAACTTTACATACCACCAACCGGTCAAGTGCTAAACAAAGTTACAAATGCTCCATATGACGGCAACATTCCATACGTCGTCGCTGCTCTGGACGGCCGAGCCGATGCGTCGCTTAACGATTTCAAGGCCACTGCGGCAAGTGCCGCATTACTTCAACAGTTCTACAACATTCGCGAAGATGGCCAAACTACGGCGGATGTCTTGGTGGATGCGATGAAATTTTATAATGACTTTCGTTATCGTGAAGAGGCAGGCAAAATTAAGGAATTAATCGATAAGGCAGACACTGACGAAGAGAAAAAGAAACTGGAAGAGCGATACAAGGCGCTCATTAAAAATATCCAATCCAAAGAGTTCCAGCCATAGCAGATAGCACTTCGCGGATTAGCCGCGTGGTCATTCCGGCTTTCCGTCATTCTAGGTGATTTTCTCGCAGGTTTTTGTATACCGGAGTGGTTTGCGGGTTTCAGATATAATTCAAGCCAAGGTGCCTTCAAAGTATTCCATCGGCGGAGAAACGAACTGTTTACTACAACAAATCGAAGTGAAACGTTCTGAGCGCCGGCATCACTATCCGGTTTGGCTACAACTTGGTCGGAGGCGAAGATGGCGTCGAAAAGATCGAAGTCGCGTGCAACTAATAAAAAACTCGTAAAGAAACCGGAGGTACCTACAGCCTCAGCGGCTGGCTACGCCATCTCACCCAAGCTGCGGACGTTCTTTGCTTCGCAACCGAACATACTTCAAACGCTCGGCATGACAGAGGCCGAATACCAATCTTTCACTGCATTCTCGCAGTTACCGCCGGAGGAACGGCTGAAGGCCTCCCGTGAAATCGTCACAGAGTTTGTAATCAAGGCTTCGATAGCCAAGGAGCCAAGGTTTCCATTGGCCGTTAAAGAGAGCGAGTCACTACTGCAAGAATACGCCACGTTGGATGATGTTCATCGCGCTGAGATAAAACAGTTAATTCATGATATCAGGGCTTACCTTGACGACGCCACTCGTAAGCGACCCTTTAATGCGCTGATGTTGGCTTCGCCTGGTGCTGGTAAATCGCACTTCATTAAGCGCCTAGCGGCAGCGATGGATGCAAATCGTGTTCAGGCGGTGACGTTTAATATGGCGACGATGCAGTCCGCCGACGATATGGAGCAGCCAATTGATCAATTACGAAATCTAAAAGTGAACGATCGTTTTCCGCTGTTGTTCCTTGATGAATTTGATAGTGATCCTGCGCGCTATCCGTCACTGCTGCCTCTGCTTTGGGACGGGGAACTGCAGGTTGGCCATCGAGATCTGAAGCTTGGCAAGGCAGTCATCGTGTTGGCCGGCAGCACTCCAGATCTGCCCAAAACGATGGCCTACTCGGCGGCGATGGGCCTAGAGCCTGCTGCCGACGACAAGTTGCCGAGCGGAAAGCTGGTAGACCTCCTTTCACGGATCAACGGCGGTGTGATCAAGATACCGGATCTAGACCTTCGCACACCAGATCGCGACCGTCGAATCGATAAAATTTGCGTTCTAATATCACTGCTTCGCGCCCGTTTTGGCAGGGATCTGACGGAAGTCCCACGATCACTCCTGAGGTTCGTTGCTCATACCGCCTTTCGCTACCATGCGCGTAGTATGGCCCATCTGGTTGATCTCATCGATAGCGCCGCTTTTGTTGATCGCAAATTAGATCGTGAGAAGCTTGGGCTTCCGCTGAACACCGAAGCCGCGTTGAGCAGTAGCAATTTAAGCCTTCACCTCCTTGATAAGGACAAGGGTTTCGGAATTGTCAGTCGTTGGAAGGAATTTGACAAGGACCCAACGGTGGCGAGCGTCGATGTGCGAGACCGCGTGCGATTGCCGTTGTTTAGCTATCTTTCGGCGTAGGGCGATTCAAAAAGACCGGAAGGGGAGTGGGTGAAGTGGTACCACACACGTTCGTTCTTCAACTCAGAAATGTTTGATGAATCACCGAACGCTTTTTGACGCCGTCGACAAGGACACGGCTGCTTCTGGTATTGCCCGTGTTTGCCGTAGCCGCACTTGTCGCTGCGCGCGGGTTCGCTGTTTTCATCCTGACCGAGAGACCTGCCGGGTTAACCGTGATGGGATTTCTCATCGGCTATCCGGTGCTGTTCGTCGTCGAGGCCGTCGGTGTCTTGCTGCGCTACGACGATCCGCTGCCAAGGAAGCTTGCCATCGTCGGAGTGCTTTTTGTAGTGGCCGTGGTTACTGGATCGCCGCCATCTTCGCGTAGAGCGACGGTAGGGGTCAGGTCTTCGATCTTCGGTGGTGAGTTCTCGTGGTCGGCAACGCGTCGCATGGCGGAGCTCGTCTGCCGAAAGCATGGTTGGCCAAAGCAGCCCAACAAGCTCTTGCAGCGGACTGCCTGCCGTCCTCTGCTAGTCTTGTCCTCATTTTCTGCGCGCGGCACGCAGTCCGCTGAAGCCAGAGCCGCCAGGCTCGCACACGTCCGAGGTACAGGAGACCCCCATGCCCGCCCTGAAGACGGATAAGACTTCTAAGCCCGCAGTCCGGAAACCGGCAAGGCGCACGGCGGCACAAGGCAAAGCTGCCGCGACGCTGCCGGAAGCCATGACCGGCAGGGCAAGCCCCGCGAAGGCTGCGGTCGGCGACAAGCCGGTCTTCGCCTACATCGCCAGCCTGCCGCAGCCGCAGCGCGGCATCGCCGAACGTGTCGATGCTCTGGCGGCCAAGACGCTTCCCGGCCTGCAGCGTTCCGTGAAGTGGGGCATGTCGTATTACGGCGTCGGCGACGGCTGGTGCTTCTGTTGTGGTGGCTTCGCCGGCCACGTCAAGCTCATGTTCGTGAACGGTGCGGCGCTCGAGCCGGTACCGCCGGTGATGCCGGTGGGGATGGGCAAGTCTACGCGGGGCGTGGAGCTTAAATCCGTGGACGACCTCGACGAACGCCAGATCGCGGCGTGGATGAAACAAGTGGCGGCCGTGCCCGGTGTTGGAGGGAAGAAGCGGTAGGCCGGAAGTCGGCCGAGACCTTCTGAGGGGTCAGACCTTTGATTCGCGGTGCCTCAGCAACTCGGGAAAAACAAAGACCTGATCCCCGTCAGAAAAGCCCTTCGAGTTCATCGTCCCAAGCGATACGATCGGGTGACGTTATGAAGCTATTTCCGAGCGAGTCGTTCGAAATCGAGACAACGATGGACGTAGCGGAAGTGGTTGGTCGTCTCAGCGCCCGAACACGACCGGCTCCGCTTGGAATGTCCGATCCGCCCGGCATGCCTTTGATCCTCCATGACACGCTGCTCATTGGCGACGTTACCAACGAAGGGTTTGAGCTTCGCCGCAACATCAAGATTGTTAACGGGTCGCTAGGTCAGCTCTTCGGCGCCTTCCACCCTTCGGACGCTGGGACCGTCATCAACGTCAACGTTTGCCTCACCCCCGTCAGGAGAGTCTCGTTGAGTTTCATTAGTTTCGTAATACCGCCGGCGGCCTGCCTTGAAGCCTTTTTCGACAGGAAGATGGGTGGGATCTTTGCCTTCTTGCTGATGGCATTTCTGGGCCTTCTTTACGCCGGAACCTGGTATGGCGTTCATCTAGAGGCCAGCGAAAGCCGAAAAATCCTGGAGGGGATCTGCAGGAGCCCTGCGTGAGGATGTCGAACTCGCCGATGAGTGACATACGCTTACCGTCGCCCAATTTCGATGTACGCTCTGTGCGATCGTTGTTCGCAAGCTCATGCTCCGACGAAAAGAACCGACGTCTGACGCGAGGATCGGAGGTATCGGTATGACCTGGATTCGAACGATTCCTTATCCCGAGGCGGATCAGGATTTGCGCGCCGCGGTCGAGGGGCAGCGGGCACTCTATCCGGAGGAGTACGCGGTTTCGGCGTTTCCCGATCAGGTGCCAGGCACCGGCATTGTGGATTCGCACAGCCTGATCCCGGAAGCGCTCTTTCACGCTTTTGCGACGTTCGGTGTCCTGATGGCGCCGCATCTTCCTCTCGATCGCCGGCAACACGAGATGATCGCGACCGTCGTCTCTGCCACGAACCGATGCCAGTATTGAATCGACGCACACGCAGAGTTTCTGCGTAGGGTAAGTCTCAGCGAGTCTCTCGCCGCCGCCATTCGGGAGGATTACACGTCCGCGCCGATCTCTGAACAGGACCGCGCCATGCTGGCGTACGCTGTCAAGATTACCCGCGACGCCACGAAGATTCAGCCAGACGATCATGAGCTTCTGCGCAGTGCCGGATTCGATGACACCGCGATTCTCCAGATCACGCTGATCGCGTCGTGGTTCAACTACATCAATCGCGTCGCGGACGCGCTGGGCGTGGGTCGCGAGTAAATCGACCGACCTTCGTGTGCGTTACCATTTCGCGTCGCGGGCACGCAGAAGCGCGAATCCCGTGGGCGGCAGCGATGCCGCCGACTGAAATGTTGACGAAATCACCGGCCACTTTTTGACGCCGTCGACAAGGACGCGGCTGCTTCTGGTATTGCCCGTTTTTGCTGTAGCCGCACTGATCGCCGCACGCGTGTTCGCTTTCTTCATGCTGACCGAGAGGCTTGCCGGATTAACCGTGATGGGATTTTTCATCGGCTATCCGGTGCTGTTCGTCGTCGAGGCTGTCGTTATCTTGCTGCACTACGACGACCCGCTGTCAGGGAAGCTTGCCATCGTCGGAGTGCTTTTCGTAGTGGCCGTGGTGACTGGATCGCCGCCATCTTCGTGGGGTTGCGAGTATTGCCATTTCATACGTGAGCGTTCCGTGTTGTACTGACGAACATAGCGACAAAAGGAGCGATGCGATGCACAGCCTGGAACATCTGTTTCTGGTCGGCGAGTTCCCCGAGCGAGCCCGCCTGCTGTCCGGGCTGACGCTCGAGCAAGTCACGCTAAGACCGGACGGCGCGTCGCACTCGATCTACGAGGAGTTGTGGCACGTTGTGGGATATCAGCAGAGTATCGTCGCGTCAGGCGATCCTGACGGCGACAGGTATCCGAGCGCGGCGCCGGAGCACGAGCACCAATGGCACGACCTGGTGCGCGTGTTCCTGGACGGCGCGCGCGCTGCGGCAGCGATGGGGCAGGCGCCTGAGCGGTTGGCGATCGAGGTAGAGCCGGGCGTGACTATGGCCGACGAGCTGAATAGTGTGGCCGTACATAACGCATATCACCTCGGCAAGATCGTCGCGTTGCGGCAGCGGATCGGCGCGTGGCCGCCCGCGGCAGCGTCAGACGCGTCGTAAGCGCAGGCGCGATGGGACTCTGCCCAACTAGCAGTTGCATCGGACGCCGCGGTTTCAGCCCGTAAGCGCGCAATGGAGCGCTGGCGTCCTCGCCGGCTGGCCCGGCTGCGTCCTCACTGCCGAGCCGGCAACCCCTCGAATCTCGCTGGTAACACAACACTTGCGCAAGCCTCCCATTCGGCGGCGAGGACGCCGCCGAGCCAGCCGGCGAGACGCCAGCGTTCCGCCCGCGAACGCCGCGCGAACCTTAAGACACCCATGGTATCGACGTCGCCGGTGCGGTGCACGATGTGCTGATTCTTGCGAGCACTGTCATGCAGATCAGCAAGGTGACAGGCCAGTGAGCGGACTGCCTTCCGAGTTGCGCTAACATTTCGTCACGGACGGCGCGGCTGAAGCGTAAGGCCGTTAGCCGCCCGGTCGCGCTCGTATGGCCGTCACCGGCGAAAACGCCTCCTCGCTGTTTTTTCTCGAGACGCTCATCGACTCGTTTGCGAGCGCGGATGAAAGTGTCATTGATCTCCACGTGCTCGAAGCACTCGATACCGCGCGGCGCCAATTCGCGGCTGAGGCTCAGGGCCGTACGTTCCAACCCAGGTTGGGCGATGCAAGAGTTCGTGAGCTCTTCGCCGCTCTCCACAACGCCGGCGAGGTACTGCTAGGCCGTGCCTCGGACGATGCCGAAGACAGAGGAACGGAGCCGCCGGACCGCATCAGCATCGATACTCTCGTTTCGTGCTTCAAACAGCTGGAGCGATCGGTGAAGCTGTGGAGTGCGCAGGGCGGAAGAAAGGGATATATCGAGTACATCCGGCGGTTTCTCCCCAGGTAGTCGCGGCGGCTCGGGCGGATTAAGCCTCTATGTGTCAACAGACTCCCGCGAGGACACATCATGAGTCGCACTTGCTGCGTCGAAGTGTGTCTTACTATTTTGCGTGTGTCATGCAGCCAATGAGCTTCGGATCGGTTTGAGGACGAATGTATGGCGAATCGGAGACTGACGGAATCGGAGCTCGCGAATCTAGCCAATCCCTTGGTTCAGACGGTTCGTGCGAAGCTGAAAGAGTTCAGTGGCGATGACAGCTCTCTTCTATGGGCTCTGCGTCGGAAGCTCGCGAAGGAATTGCTCTACGACGAGCGTGGCAAGCCGATGCAGCGAAAGCTGTTGAAAGCCACCAAACGCGGCGAACAGCAAAACAAGTGTGCCGTTTGCCAATGTGAGCTGCCCGCGAAGAACGCCGTGCTTGACCGGTACGAGGCCATGAAAGGGTACACCGCCGAGAACACGCGGCTCATCTGCCCAGAGTGTGATGTGAAGATCCAAACTGAGCGTGGCTATGCCTGAACCGTCGCCCACAAGCCGTTAACAGACTGCGTGCCGCCTTTGCTACTCTTGCTTCGTGTCCTTGCACGGGGGCACGCAATTGTTAAACAACCGAGAGCCGTTTGGGCCGCATGACAGCGTGCTAGCCTCTCCTCCCTGCGTCACCATGAAGGATCAGCGACACCTCTTCTGCATCGTCCTCTTCGCGATCAGTCTGTTGGGATGTGATCGTCCGGGCGCGTCCGCTGTGCCGCTGACATCCGGCCGTGTGTCGGACGTCCTCCTGTTCAATGGAACGGGCACCTCCGCCAACGACGTCGCGGCGATCGAGACGCTCCTGGAGAAGAGCGGGATCGCATATTCGACCGCGGACTCGACGCAGCTGGACGAGATGAGCGCGGCGCGGCTGCGGAACTATCACCTCGTCATCATCCCCGGCGGAGACTTCACGCGCATCGGGACTGGCCTCAGGAAGGAAACGTCCGCGAAGCTTCGCGATGCCGTGCAGCACGGTGTGAACTACCTCGGCATCTGCGGCGGGGCGTTCTTTGCCGGCCGCTCGCCGTACAACGGTCTTAACCTGACTTCCGGCGTGCAGTTCGGCTTCTACTCTGCAGAGGCGCGGGGGGTGCGCAAGGCGGCGGTGGCGATCGCGGGTGCGGGAACGCCTGCGCTCGATCAGTATTGGGAGGATGGTCCGCAGCTCGCCGGTTGGGGCGCTGTGGTTGGCAGGTATCCCGACGGCACTCCCGCCGTGGTGCAAGGGCAATCCGGAGAGGGATGGATCATCCTCGCGGGGGTTCATCCCGAGGCGCCGGAGAGTTGGCGTGGCGGGATGGACTTCACCACGCCGGCGAGCGTCGACCACGCCTACGCGGTGACGCTCATCGGCTCGGCTCTGGAGCGGCGTCCGCTGCCACAATTCTGACTATGCGTCTACATGCGTCCTGATGGAGTTGGGTCACGCGGAGGCGCGGAGTCGCGGAGAAGAAGTCCGGCTTGCATCCAAGCTGTTGCCTGGACTCGTCCGGCAACCTTTGAGAGGATGAGCGACATGCTAAAACGAACACGATCGATCGCACTGCTGGTCTCACTCGGGTTGTTCCCGCTCTTCGCCCATGCGGCGGAGCCGAGCTCTCATGAGGTTGCAGCGCGTCACCTCGTCCAGGTCTGCGGAGGAACGGGAAGTGCGGAGGCAGGCGCCGAAGCGATGATGGGCATGATTCGCGACAATCCGGAACTCGCTCCCTACGAAGACGTCTTCCGCGCCTGGTATAAAAAGGTTTTTGCCGGCGGTGATCTCGAGGGTGAAATCGCCAAGGTGTACATGAAGTACTTCAAAGAGCAGGAGCTGCGTGATCTGGCGGCATTTTACGAAACGCCCCTCGGCCGAAAGGCGATCGCAACCCTCCCGCAAGTCATGAAGGAAGGCGCGGATATCGGCATGGCCCGGGCGAAAGAGCACGAATCGGAGCTCGTCCAGATGCTGGATGCCGCCAAGGCGGAGCGTCAAAAGAAAACCGTCAAGCCGCCCAACTAAGGCTTGCAGCAACAGCTGCCTCAGCGAATGATTCTGGCACTGGTTACCGTCGTCTTCGTCGTCCTTGGCCTGCTGTCGTTGCGCGGCACGCGATGGGCGTACTGGACCTTCGTCGTTCTTGGGATTCTGTTTTTCCCGGCAAGCGTCGGATTTCACTTTCATCCGCGCCCCTGCGACTGTGCGATCAATCTTCAGCTGATACTTTTCGCGCTCACGAAATACGGACACATATGGCGCTTCACGTTTTTCTTTCTGATGACGGCCGCACAAGTCCGCGACAAGCGGGTCTCTAGGCAATTTCTCATTGCATGGGGCGCGGTGATGGTGATGGGCATCTACGTCGAACTGGCCGAGGGGATCACCGGCTCAGGGGGTTGCCGTCTGCGCGACCTGGCGCCGGATCTGGCCGGAGCAATTCTCGGCGCGGTCATTCTTATGATCTGGAGATTTTTTCGGAATCGCCGGCCAGCGACGTGAGCAAGAGGGACGGGTTCACACGGAGACGCGGAGACGCGGAGAAAACCGATTTCACCTCCGCGTCCCCGCGCCTCCGCGTGAAACCGGTTCCCTTTAGACTACCGAAACACCGCCAGAGACCTGCCGGGTTTGCGCCGGTCGCATGTCAGTTCCCTTTGTCCGGAAAACGCGCACGGGTGGCGACGATGTCCTTCGCCATTTGAATGCCGAGGGCGGCTGTGACGAGATGAAACGGCAGAGCGGGGCGCCAGTAGCGGTACTCGATCCAGACGGGGACGTGGAACGCGAGTGTGATAAGCCAGAGCGCGGCTGCGATCGAGGCGGCGAGCGTTTGTCTCGATGCAGGCAGCCCGAGGAGTGCGAAGACCATCGGTAAGGCGCTGAAGAAGAGTAGGAACGTTAGTTTGACATCCAGTGCGCCGAAATCGTGCGCGCTCACCACCTCGCCAAGCGAGCGATTGATGCCTGTGAACAGGTCGAATGTATTCAGGAAGAGATGCGGAAACGCCCGTATGCGCGACTGGAGATATGCGCGCGGATTCCTTCGGATGTTGGCAATTGTCTGCTGCCGTCCAAAGTCATCCGCCCGCATCACCTCGGCAGGTGTCTTCGCCGCTTCGAGGCGGACGCCGTACGGACTGCCAAGGTAATGGCGCCACATGCCCGGCTCGTCGTTCTGATCGAGCCACCACAGCGAAGGAAGGTACCAGCCAAGGCTGGATGGCGCCTGGATGAGAACGAATCGGCTGGCCAGGCGTGACGATCGAATGATCCATGGCGCGATCACGATGATCGCGCTGATGCCGGCGATGACCGCGGTGCGGCGAAAACGATAGGCGAGCAGCACGCAGAGGACCGCAATCAGATAGACGATTCCGATCGATCGCGTGAGAGCCGCCAGGCCAAATGCGATTCCGGAATAGATCGCGATGATCGTGCTGGCCCGTTCCGCTGCAATCAGAGCGAACAGCGCGGCTGCGCAAAGCAGAGTTGTGAAAACGACTTCGCTGAGGATCGCCGCGGTGGCGGAGATCGGCCCGGGATGGATCGCGTAAAAGACCGAAACGGCCATCGCAAATGGCTGCCGAACGGCGCGTGAGGCGATCAGAAAAATCATCACGGCAATGAGCGCGTCGAGGACGGCCTGCGCGATTGCCGGCGCAATCCGCGAGGAAGTGAGCGGCATCAACGATGCCAGAAAAATCGGATAGACCGGAGGCCGCCGGATGCTCGGCGCAATCGGCGGTCTCTCGTCCACGCTGAACGTATGGAAGCGCAGCACGTTGCGCGCGAGCAGCTGGTACTCGGCCGTATCGGGCGACTCGATCGTGCCGCGCACCGCGAGAAATCCCAGCCGCGCCGCCAGCGCCAGGACAAAGATCAGGAGAAGCTGCCGGCTACGCAAGACCGTGTCCCTTTCGAATTCGCGCAGACAAATGAACTACGAACGCCGCCAGAGTCCCGCCGGGTTTGCGCCGGCAAGACCGGCCGTTCGGAGTGATTCGGAGACGTTGCTGACGTCGGGGATTCGTTTGCGGGGTAACTTCCACGCTCGCGGGGCGTCGTCGATGGCGCGGTCGATGTACATCAGCTGGCCTCCGCTGAAGCGCCAGCCGCGGGGCTCGAATCGCTCCAACTCCACGGGGACTGTGAAGGCGCGCATGGTCCGCTTCGCGTAGACGTTGAAGAAGCCGTCGAAGTAGCTCAGGCCGAGGGCGATGTAGGGATAGATGGCTTCGCGCGAACGGAGCGTCGTGAAGTTCGATTTCGCGATGGCGCCCCATAGGCCGCCGATTTCATAGAGGGCCAGGCAGTGGCCGTCGTCGCTGGCCGCGTCCATGTACATGAGGCGCGGCGGATGACCGAGCTCGCGCAGCGCAGCGGCCGCGAAGAGCGCGCCGCTGAAGCACTGCGCCTTTCCGCGTTTCATGACCACGCGCGGAGAGGCCGCGCCGTCTCGTTCGTCGTAATCAAGCTCGTCGAGGAACTTCTGGATGTGCGCGGGCGTCTTCAGCCCCGCCAGAATGCGGCGCTCTTCCGGCGACCAATCCATCGACGTTTTCAAGGTGCGGAGGGTAGCAGAGTGCGGCGAGTTCAGCGTTCGCGGCTCGTTCCTTGCAGAGACGTTTCCATCCCACAGAGAGCAGCCGAACCTGCCGCCAGCTGTCCCACCCATGACCACCAAACGTTGTATGCGCGGCGACGCCGCATGGAGTATCTAACTCATGGCCAAACGGACGAACGCCCCGAAATTCATCACCTGGATCATTTCTCTGATCCTTTTTATCGTCGCGATCACTGCGCACTTTGGGCTCATTCACGTCAGCTCGGACATCGCCAGTTGGTCCTGGATCATCGGATACGCGCTCCTTCTGGTGGCCGTCCAGGTCAGGGGTCTCTAGGCTGATCTGGCGTATCTGACGATCCGTATGGAAGCGTTGCTCATACTGATGGGCAACGCGTGCAAATCGTCACTCCACAGTGATTGCGGACGCGGTGTACCATTTCGCTGGTTCCCCAACGACAATTCAGACGGAGTGCTGCGATGAAACAACGAATTGCTATCGCCCTGCTCGTGATTTCCACACTCTCGGTGACCGGAGACATTCAGGCCGCGCGCGTGCGCGTGGTTCGCACGCGGCCGCATCGCGTTCGGGTAGTCGTGCGGCCGGGATTCCCGATTCGGCGGACGCTGCCCGAGGTCGTCATTCGCCCGGGCGTGGCGTTTCGCGTGGCGCCGCGCGTGTACCTGGCGCCGGTGATCTTCACGGCGGCGGTGGTCGCATCTCTTCCGCCGGCCGGCTCGCGCGCCTGGAGCGATTCGGCGACGATCGAGCGCGAAGATGGTTGGACGGAGTTCAGCATGAACGTCGACCGCCGCGGAAGCGGTCTGATTCTGCAGATCGACAAGGGAACCGCGCAGATCAGCTTTGCCGAGGTCGTTTTCGAGAATGGCGATACGCAGGTGGTCGACTTCAACGACAAGACGCACGCCCGCGGAATCTACTCGTTCCTCGATTTCAAGGACGGGCGCAAGGTCGATCATGTGCGGCTGGTCGCGAAGGCGGACAGCGAGGTAAGCGAGATCACGATGTACCTCGTTTCCTGAACCGGGTTGTGGTGAGATCGGTTCTCTGAGGTCGCAGTGTCCGACAAACCGAAGCCAAGCGTGGTCGTCTTCGTCGCCGATGTGCGCCGGGTCAGCACGTTCTATCGCGAGGTCGCGTCGATGGATGTCCTGATCGAGGAGGACGGCTATACGGTCATGGAGGTCGAAGGCCTGCAGCTGGTGATTCACGCGCTGCGCGGCGAGCCTGCCGTCAACCCCGCGACAATTCAAGTGCGCAAGGACTCGTACGTCAAACTCTGTCTGCCGGTTGCGAGCATCGCTGCGGCGCGGTCGCTGGCGGCTTCGCATGGTGGCGCCATCAAGTCGTCGGAGCACGAGTGGGAGGCGCGCGGATTCCGTGCGTGCGACGGACATGATCCCGAAGGCAATGTGATCCAGGTTCGTGAGAGTGCGACGTAACTCTGTCCGGCTGGCTCGACTCTTGTAGCGGGCTCGGGTATGAACTGGCTCGTTTGGTTGGGATTGGCAGTGCTGGTGACCGCGATTGCCGCGGTGACCGGGATCAAGCCGAAAGGCACGCGGCACGTGTCGCACTCGCGGATGATGGGGATGGGAAGAGTTTTCCTGGTCATCCTCGTGGTCATCTTTGCGTATCTCGCCTTCCGGGCCCGATCCGGGTAGAAATAGCGGTTCGATGCGGAGGAGGGGTGCCACAATACGCGGCATTCCCGGAACGCTGACACGAAGGAGTCGCCGTTGACCGCTCCTCTTTTTTATCGAATCGCTGCCGTTCTGTTCGTCCTCTTCGCCGCGGGCCACACCTTCGGTTTTCTCAAGTTCATGCCCGACACGCCGGAAGCAACGGCTGTGTTTCAGTCGATGAACGACGTGCACTTCCACGTCGACGGCCGCAGCTACACCTACGGCGGCTTCTATCGCGGATTCGGACTTCACGTCACGGTCTACCTGCTCTTCTCCGCCTTTTTGTCGTGGCAACTCGGGCAGATGGCGATGCAGTATCCGCAGGCAGCCGGACCGATCGGATGGGTATTCTGCGCCGTCCAGGTGGCGGGCCTCGCGCTCAGCCTGCTCTACTTTTTTCCGATCGCCGCTGTGTTCTCGGGCCTCCTCGCCGTCTGCACCGGGCTCGCGGCGTGGAAAACCTAGGCCGGCACGGCCGGCGGCGTTGGTTGCCCAAGCTCGGCCACCATCTCCGCTCGCTCATTCTGCCGGGCAGACTCCTGGCTGCTACTTGAGCGCGACGGGATTCGGCCGGTACACCTGCGGATAGACCTGCTTCAGCGCTTCGATCTTCGGCAGATCGTTGTAGACGATGTACGGCTGATGCGGATTGTGGATCAGGTAATCCTGGTGGTAATCCTCGGCAGCATAGAAGCCTTTGAGCGGCTCGATCTTCGTGACGATCGGCGACGCGAAGAGCTTCGCCTTCGTGAGCTGCTGCACGTACGCGCGCGCGATGCGCTCCTGCGACGGCGACGCGAAAAAGATTTCGGAGCGGTAGCTGGGACCGCGATCGGGACCCTGCCGGTTCAGCTCCGTCGGATCGTGCGCGACCGAGAAAAAGAGCTGCAGGAGCCGGCCGTACGAGATCTGCTTCGGATCAAACGTGATCTGGACGGATTCCGCGTGTCCGGTGGTCTCGGTACCGACCATCTCGTAGTGCGCCGTGGCCTTGTCGCCGCCTGAGTATCCGGCCACGACACGCGTCACGCCCTGCACGTGCTCGAACATCCCCTGCAATCCCCAGAAGCATCCGCCCGCCAGCACTGCCACCTGCGGCCCGCTAGCCTCGGCGGCGGGAGTGTCGACATCCGGAGCGGGGATCGCCTTGTTGACCGCATCCGCATTCGCGCCGCAGCTCAAAAGCAACGTGACCATCGCCATCGCAAGGAGTGACTTTTTCATCGGGAACCTCCGCGTCTTCGCGTCTCCGCGTGAAAAAGTCAAACGAGCGCGTGTACGGTCTTATGCCACGGCGACGGACGTCTCTGCGATCCTCGACTGCCGGCGGAGGATGACCATGACGAACGGCAGCATCAACGTGACGACGGCCCACGGTACGAGAAAGAGCAGGCCGAACCATGGCGAGGTCACCGCGATCAGTCCCCACACCATGAGCGTGATGCCGCGCCAGTTTTTCCGGTCCGGAAGAAACCAGGCGGCGATGAAGACGAGCAGTCCGCCGGCCATGACGCCGCCGGTAACGTACTCGAGGAAGAGCGGCTTCACGAGCTCTTTGTCGTACGTAACCGCTGCAACGGCCAGGATCGCGATCAGGACCATGAAGCAGCCGATCCACGCCGTGATCAGCCATCCGCGGTGTTTATTCATGGACGGCATTGTAGCTTCCAAAAGAGAAAAGCCTGGGGTGTTCGGTATGATCTGGACATCATGATTGCTGAATTTCGGGGATTCCTGACGAAGACGAACGCCTTGGCGCTGGCGGTCGGCGTCATCATCGGCGCGGCGGTCGGCAATGTCGTTTCCGCGCTGGCCGCGGATGTGCTGATGCCGGTCATCGGTTACTTCCTCCCCGGCGGCGACTGGCGGCAGGCGAAATACGTTTTCTACTCCACTACGGATGCGGCTGGAAAGACCCTGGAGAGCGCCATCCTCTACGGTCACTTCCTCGGCACGGTCATCGATTTCCTGGTCATCTCGTTCGTGGTCTTCCTCATCGTCAAAGCGCTGGTGAAGCCGGTTCCCACTCCGCCCGCGCAGCCGATGAAGGCATGTCCGGAATGCCTGGAGATGGTGCCGGCCGCGGCGAAACGTTGCCGCGCGTGCACGGCAGCTTTGAGCTGATGAACGCTGCGGACGTTCGCGGTCTCTACGAGCGGATGATCGCCGGCTGGAACGCGGGCGACGCCGCCGCAATGTCGCGCGATTTTGCGGACGACGGACAGCTGGTTGGCTTCGACGGCAGCGAAGTGAGCGGCCGCGAGCAGATCGCGGCGCACCTCGCCGGCATTTTCGCCGATCACAAAGTGGCGTCGTTCGTGACGCTCGTTCACGAAGTCTGCGAGATTGCGCCGAACGTGATGATGCTCCGCGCGCACGCCGGAATGGTTCCGCCGGGCAAGTCGGAGATCAACCGCGCCACGAATGCCGTGCAGACGCTCGTGGCCGTCAAGCGCGGCGATCGCTGGCAGATCGCGCTCTTCCAGAACACGCCCGCCGCCTGGCATGGCCGCGAAGACGACGTGAACGCGCTGACCGCGGAACTGCAGGCGGCGTTCGACTCATCCCGCACGTAGCGCCGTCGGCTCGCCGGCACGTCGACGACGTCACGCGCCACCGAGCCGGTGGCGGTCCAGCCGGCGGGCCGCCAGCGCTACGAGGATTACACTCGCGTCGATGCTTCTGTCCGTCCTGCTCTACGGCGGTCTGTTTGCGGCGATCGTTGCCGCGATCGCAATGTTCTGGCGCCGTACGCGCCGCCGTGCGGCGGCCCTATGCGCGACCGGCATCGCACTCGTTGTGATCGCGCTTTTCTGGCCGGCAAGCGAAGTGCGCGTGACGAAAGTCGCGTCGATCTTCGATGAGCTCATGCCGCGCTGGCAGTTCGTCGAACGTCACGAGATCCGCATCTCCGCGCCGCCGGAGCGGATCTACGCCGCCATTCACGACGTCACCGCGGACGAGATCCGATTCTTCCAGCTCCTCACATCGATTCGCTGCATGGGACGCTGCCGCGAAGAGGAGAGCATCCTCCACGCTCCCGCGGACAGGCCGATCCTCGACGTCGCCCTCGGCAGCGGATTCGAAATGTTCGCCGACGACCCGCCGCGCGAGCTGATCATCGGCTCACGCGTCGGCCCGCGGACGCTGGCGCTGATGAACTTTCGCGTCCACGGCGACGGCCTCGTCACCACCGAAACGCGCGTTTACGCGGGGACGGACGCTGCGCGACGCAAATTCGCGATCTACTGGCGTTTCATCCGACCGGGCAGCGGAATCATCCGCCGGAGCTGGCTCGAAGCGATCAAGACACGTGCGGAGGCGAAACAGTGACCGGAGAAATCGTCAGCATCTGGATCAAGCGCGCGCATCGCGGCGTGATGGACCCGGTAGACGACGCGACGGCCATCGCCGGCCGCGGTCTGGTAGGCAGCGCCGATCAGGGACGACGGCGCCAGATTACGATCATCGATGAAGCGGCGTGGCGCGAGGCGGCCTCGGAAACTGGCTTCGACGTCGATCCGTCGAAGCGCCGCGCCAACGTGATGCTGCGCGGCATCCCGCTCGCCGATTCGCGCGGCAAACTCCTTCGCCTCGGCACGTGCCTCGTGCGCATCCTCGGCGAGACCCGGCCCTGCGAGCGGATGGAAGAGGCGCAGGCAGGTTTGCGCAAAGCCCTCGGCTCGAACTGGCGCGCCGGGGTTTTCGGAGAGATCGTCGAGGGCGGAACGATTCACATCGGCGACGCTGCCGGATTCGTTTGATTCTCTCCGGCTCTCCGCGTGATGGTATCGTTCGCATATGCCGCATCGCTATCCGCAGGAGGCCGTCCTGCGCGACGGCCGCAGAGTTCTGCTCCGTCCCTTCGCCGAGAAGGACGTCGACTCGCTGTTTGAGTTTTTCCAGCACCTTCCCGTTGCCTATCGCCGTTTCGCGTGGGATCACATCGAGAACCGGTCGCTGATCGAAAGCTGGGGCCGCGATATCGACTACGCGAAGGTGCTCCCGATCCTCGCGCTCGACGGCCACCGCATCGTTGCCGACGCGACGCTGCATCGCCGCCTCGGCGGTCCGCTCCGCCTGACCGGCCGCATCAAGTGGATGATCGATCCCGCCTTCCGCGGCGTCGGCCTGGGCACGCTGCTGGTGAATCAATTCATCGGCATCGCCCGCGAAAACGGCCTCCGTCATCTGAACGCGATGCTGATCTCCGACCTCGAAGCCGACGCCGTGACTACCCTCCAGAACCTCGGCTTCACGTCCTACGTGATGCCCGGCTACGGCACCGACCCGGACGGCAACCAGCACGACATGACCAAGCTGATTTTGAAGTTGTGATGTAGCCGGACACTCCTATCTGTGCTCGGCGGCGTAAGCCGCCGTAAGAACCGTAGCCCCCAGCTTTCAGCTGGGGGTTTTCAGGTGGCGCAATCTTGAGAGCCCGTTGTAACGGGCGAAAGAAAGCTTTCTTTCGCCCGCCAAGGCGGGCTCACAAATCTCGACGACGCTTTTCCCCACGGTTGAAACCGTGGGCTACGGTTCTTACGCCGGCTCCGCCGACGGCTGGAGCAAGACTACGAACTCCTGCCCAACGCCTCGCGCAACATGCGCGAAGGCGTGTCGAGGGCGACCTCGATTCCGAGGAATCGCAACGCGAACGACAGCGTCTCGCTGACGCGCTTCTCATCGAGCGACGGCAGCGGCAACGCGCCATCGCGTTTGCCTAACTTCGAGCCATCCGCATTCAAAACCAGCGGCAGATGGGCGTACGACGGAGTCGGGAGTCCGAGGGCGCGCTGCAGCGCGATCTGCCGCGCGGTGGATGTCAGCAGATCGGCGCCGCGGACGACCTGCGTCACTTCCTGCGCCGCGTCATCGACGACCACCGCCAGTTGGTACGCGTACACACCGTCCGCGCGGCGGACGACGAAGTCGCCAGTCTCCGCGGCGACGTCTTCTTCGACATGACCGCGAAGCAGATCGTCGAAGCCGATGACTTCATTCGACGTGCGGAAACGAACCGCACGCGCAACGCGTCCGGCCGGCAATCCGTCGCGGCAGGTGCCGGGATAGACCGGCTCGCGTCCGAGCGGCGCCGAGGCGGTGCGCGCCAGGTCGGCGCGCGAGCAGCCGCAGTCGTAGACGAGGTTTTTCGCTCGCAACTCGTTCAGCGCGTCGTCGTAGAGCGCGATGCGCTGCGATTGATGGACGACCTCGCCGTCCCACGTCAGTCCGTAGCGCTCGAGCGCACGAAGGATTTCGTCCGCCGATCCCGCTACGACGCGCGGCGTGTCGAGATCCTCCATCCGCACCAGCCACCGCCCGCGATCGCGCCGCGCGTACAGCCACGATCCGACCGCCGCGACCAGACTGCCGAGGTGCAGCGGACCGGTGGGGGACGGCGCGAAGCGGCCGGTGGGTGTCATCACGCGGATGGTAGTCGGCTATAAAATTTGCCGCATGAGCCAGCACGAAGAAAACAAAGCCATCGTGATGAAGTACGTCGATGCTTTTAATCGCGGTGATCTCGATGCGCTGCGCGCCCTCTTCGCCGACGACGCGGAAATCCAGGGCGTTCTCGGCAAGGGGTTGATGGAGAAGATCCTCCCCATCTGGCGCCAGCTCATCGAAGGTTACGGCGTGCAGTTCACCGTCGACGGACTCTGCGCCGAGGGCGATGTGGTGGCGGCGCGATACACGGAGCGCGGGACGTTCCGCGCGCCGGCCTTCGGCAACGAGCCGACCGGGAAGTCGTACGAGCTCGTGGCGATGGAGTGGTTCGTGATCCGCGACGGCAAAATCCAGCGCCGCTGGGGCGCTCGCGACGCCGCCTCGCAGGCGCGGCAACTCGGGATTCCGCTCGTGTAGCTTTCACCCCGCTCACACCTAAATTGTCAGCAGTCCCGAGCCTCACCAGCACAGACAAGAGTGTCTGTGCCACACGAATCCTGCTGTACTTGCGGTTTGTTGCTACTGGCGCGAGCCAGTGTGGCACAGACACTCTTGTCTGTGCTTAGGCAAGATGCAGTACCTGATGTTGCTAACCGCTGATTGCTGCTATTCGTGTTGCGACACCGACAGCGTGTTGCCGTCGGGGTCCTTGAACCACGCTACCTTCGCGCCGCCGGGCGCGGCCCAGATGCCGAGGGCGTCCTGTTCGAAGAAGCCGTAGCGTTCGAAGACGACGCCCTTTGCGGTCATCGCGGAGACTACGTTTTCGATGTCCGCAACTTCCCAGCCGAGGATCGTGAAGACGGCCGGTTTGAAATCGGGCTGCACTTTGGCGACGCGGATCATCGTGCCGTTCGCGTCGAGCACCATGGCGAAACCGTCGTTGTCGACGAAGCGGAGTCCGAGGACGTCGACGTAGAACGCGCGGGCTTTGTCGAAATCGAGCGTAGGGATGAACGCGATGATCGGTGTGTTGCCCAGCATGCGGCCTCCGTGCAGTGGATCAGTGGATTAGTAGATCAGTGGATCAGGAAACCGCTCCTGATCCACTGATCACCGATCTACTGATCACTCGGCCGCTACTTTACGCTCGTTGTGAAGACTTCTTCCATCGCCGGGACGCTGCAGCCGTTGACGCTGTCGCGATTGCGGCGGCTGTCGGTCCAGACCGGATGGGCGATGCCGCCGTAGGCGACGATGCCGGAGTAGTCGCCCTGCTGGTTGCCGTAGTTGATGGCCGAGCAAGGGAAGACGCCGTCGCAATCATGCTCGTTGGAGCTGACGTCCGAGGCGCGCACGTTCGGTGCGAACGAAGCGCCGCCATCCGAGGAGCGGGAGAGATAGATGTCGGTCATGTAGCGCGCGCCAGTGGTGTCGTTGCGCGTGTCGTAGAAGGAGACGTTGACGACGCCGTTGGTCGGATCGATCGACAACCACTGATTGAAACGGTCCACCGCGAACGGAAGCGCGTCAGCAGCCGATTTCGACAGCGACCAGGTGGCGCCTTTGTCGTCCGAGTACGAAGTGAAGATGTCGGTGGTGCCGTTGCCTGCCAGATCCATCCACGAGCAGACCAGGCGTCCGCGATGCGCGCCCTTGCTGCGGTCGGCGTCGCAAGCCGGATAGACGAGCGCCCCGCGGTTGAACTCCGCCGGGATGCGGATGTCGAACGGGAGCTGCTTCGAGGCGATGACACGCTGCGCGTCCCAGGTCGCGCCGCCGTCGAAGGAGCGGCTGAAGGCGATCGTGTTTGCGGCGTAATCGTTCCAGGCCAGGTACACCTCGCCATTCGGACCGACGAACGGCACGGCGCCGATGGCGCGGCCCGGTCCTTGCGGGTCGTCAGCGCGCGTGACGGTGTAGGTGACGCCGTGATCGCTGGAGCGCGCCACGCGCACGCCGCCGCCGGTCGAGCCACCGCTGGCCGCATCCCAGGCGAGGTAGACGTTGTCGCGGAACGGCGAGTTGATGTTCGCGTCGGCGGTGATCATCGGCTTGTCGTTGAAGTGATCGCTGCCGCCAGAGAAGGAGAAGAAGTTCGCCAGCGGATAGGTCTTGCCGCCGTCGCTCGACCGCGCCACTCCCATCTGCGTGCCGTTGATGCCGTTGCCGCTGCCGAAGAAGACGACGATGTAGCCGTAGAAGAGATTGCCGCGGCTGTCGAAGGCGAGCGTCGGATCGGATCCGAAGCGAATGCCATTCGCGCCGATCGGAGGCGGCAGCGGGAGGTCGACGCCGCCCCACGTTTTGCCGCCGTCGGCCGACCAGTAGCCGCGCATCGGATCGCGGAAAATCTCATTCGATCCGGCCGCGAGTTGCTTCGGATTGGCGGTGTTGATGGTGATGTAGGTCTCGCTCTGCGGTCCGCATTCGTTAGAGACGTCGACGTTCGCGCCGGAGGCGACCGACGTTGTGGCCGCTCCGCCGGTCATCTCGCCGTTCTTGACGAGGTACTGGTACTTTTCCCACCAGGTGGGGTCCTTGGAGTTGTTGGTCTGGGCAAACGCCGCCGGGATGGCGAGCGCGATTGCGAGAGAGAGACAAAGCTTACGCATGGGAGAGCAGCTCCTTTCGCGCCTCTCTATGGCAACCGAGGTGCCGAGGTGATCAAAAAACTAAGTTGTTGAAACGTCGACGGTTGCGCGCGTCGCTATCACAATTGGTGGGTCGAAACGTGCGCACAAAATGAGGCTCTGACCCGCCGCTGGATCATTCTTTATCAGCAGCATCCGCTGCCGGGCAAGTGTGTGTGATCCGGTCCGGCAGTCGCTGGAACGAAGGCAACGTTCTCGCCGCGGATCGCTCGCAGCCATGCGCGGGCCGAGGCGGCCAGGATCACGATCACGCAGAGCATGAGGATCGAGGTCAGCGTCGCGTCGAGATAGCCGGTGAATGGATCTTTGGCCATCATCTTCGGGCCGAGGAAGTTGTCGAAGATGGATCGGTAACCGGCGTAGAGAGTCGTTGAGGCGACGAAGGCCAGCGGGAACATCGTGGTCCAGGCGTACTTCGCCTTGCCGGAGTTGAGGATGACCGTCGTTCCGACGCAGAGCGCGACCGCGGCCAGGAGCTGGTTGGCGATGCCGAACATCGGCCAGATCTGCGAGATCGATCCGTTGAGGATGAACCAGGTCCAGCCGAAAACGACCAAGCCCGTGGAGATGATCGTGCCGGGAATCCACGACGTGTTCTCGAACGGCTTCCAGGCGCGGCCGAGGAACTCCTGCACCATGAAGCGGGCCACGCGCGTGCCGGTGTCGATGGTGGTGAGGATGAAGAGCGCCTCGAACATGATGGCGAAGTGGTACCAGTACGACATCAGCCCGCCGAGTAGCGGGATGCCGGAGAAGATCTGCGCGAAGCCCACTGCCAATGACACCGCGCCGCCGGTGCGGCCGACGAGCGTTTCGCCGACCATCGTGGAAAAGTGCTGCAGGTTCACGGTCGACAATCCGAGCTTGGCGAAGACCGCGGGCGGAACGTTGATGGCGTAGTAGTCGCCGGGATGCAGCGCGCAGACGGCGATGAGGGCGACGCAGCCAACAAGGCCTTCACAAAGCATGGCTCCGTAGCCGATCATCCGCGAGTCCGATTCCTTGTCGATCATCTTCGGCGTGGTCCCCGATCCGATCAGCGCGTGGAAGCCGGAGATGGCCCCGCAGGCGATGGTGATGAAGACGAACGGAAAGAGCTTGCCGGGGATGATCGGACCGCCGCCGCTCGCGAACTGCGACACGGCCGGCGCGTAGATGTGCGGCGCGACGATGACCGTGCCGATGACCAGCGCGGCGATGGTGCCGAGCTTCATGTACGAAGAGAGGTAATCGCGCGGGCAGAGCAGCATCCACACCGGGAGCACCGAGGCGATAAAGCCGTAGATGGCGATGGCGATGGTGATCTGCGGTTTGGACATGGTGAACAACACGCCGAGCGCGGTGCCGGGGACGAAGCGTCCGGCCACGACCGCGGCCAGCACCATCAACGCGCCGGCGATGGAACCGTTGCGGATGGCGTACGGCGCCTTCGATCGATGCAGATACTGTCCGACCAACAGCGCAATCGGAATGGTCAGGAAAATCGTGAACGTCCCCCACGGCGAATCGGCGAGCGCGTTGACGACGGCGATCCCCAGTCCGGCCAGGGCGATGACGATGATGAAGAGGATGGCCACCATGGCGGTGATGCCGGCGAGCGGCGAGATCTCCGTCCGCGCGATCTCCGCCAGCGACTTCCCGTTCCTCCGCACCGAGGCGGCGAGCGTGATGAAGTCATGCACCGCCCCGCCGAGGACGACGCCGAAGGCGAGCCACAGCAATCCCGGCAGATACCCGAACTGGGCGGCCAATACGGGCCCGATCAACGGCCCCGCGCCCGAGATGGCCGCGAAGTGATGCCCGAACAACACCCACTTGTTCGTCGGCACGTAGTTCTGGCCATCGTTGAACCGATGCGCGGGCGTGACTCGGCTGTCATCGAGCGCCATGACCTTCGCCGCGAGGAAGGCGGAGTAGTAGCGGTAGCCGATGGCTGTCACCGCGAGGAAGAAGAGGATGAGGGGGAGGGCGTTCATGTTTGTGCTCCGCGGATTCTAAAGGGTTACGGTTCACGCGGAGACGCGGAGACGCGGAGAGAAGCGGCGAGGGGTGATGGCGTACTATCGAGAGGTCTCGATGAAAACGAAAGTCTTGGATCTGCTGCAGTCGCTGGTGCGCGAGCTGAAGTTCGCACGTGCGCGACGGCGAGCGCTGGCCCGTCTGAAAAAAGGACTCCACCTGGGATGGACGCTTCCTCTTCCTCAATCCCGCAGCGACCTCTATAAGCGATAAGCACTTCGTTCCCCGCGCGCTTTTCTCCGCGCCCCCGCGTCTCCGCGTGACCGTCTCCCCTTACCATCCGCGCGACATGTCCACTCCACCCGGCCCGAGAAGCCGCATCCCCTTCCGGTACCTGCGCGCGCTGCAACGCGATCCGATTCCGTTCTTCACGCGGCTGGCGACGGAGTACGGCGATGCGTCGCAGTTTCATGTCGGGCCGCAGCAGATCTTTTTTTTCAATCATCCCGATCTGATTCGGGAAGTGCTCGTCACGCAGCATCGATCGTTTCATAAGAGCCGAGTGTTGCAGCGGTCGAAGATCATTTTTGGGGAGGGGTTGCTTACGTCGGAGGAGGAAGTGCATCGGCGGCAGCGGCGGCTGGTGCAGCCGGCGTTTCATCGGGAGCGGATCGGGCGGTATGCCGAGGTGATGATCGAGCGGGCGGCGAGATTGTCATGGAAGGACGATGAAGTGCTCGACGTCCATCACGAAATGATGCGGCTCACGTTGTCGGTCGTCGCCAAGACGCTGTTCGATGCCGAGGTGGATCAAGAAGCTGATGAGATCGGGGCCGCGTTGACGTCGCTGGTCGATCTCTTTCCGACGCTGATCAATCCGATCGCGAATCTGCTGCGGAAGCTGCCGTTGCCGCAGACGATGCGCTTTCGGCGTTCGCTGGAGCGGTTGGACAGGACCGTTTACGCCATCATCGACGAGCGGCGGAAATCGGGGGAGGATCGCGGCGATCTGTTGTCGATGCTGCTGATGGCGGTCGATGAGGAAGGCGACGGTAGCGGGATGACCGACCAGCAGCTTCGCGATGAGGCCATGACGCTCTTCCTGGCCGGTCACGAGACGACGGCGAACGCGTTGGCGTGGACGTGGTACCTGCTGTCGCTGAATTCCGAAGCCGCGAACGCGATGCATCGCGAGCTCGACGCAGTCCTGGGCGATCGCCTTCCGACGCCTGCCGATTACGCGCGGCTGCCGTACACGGAGATGGTGGTGGCGGAGTCGATGCGGATGTTTCCGCCGGCGTGGGCGGTGAGCCGGCTGGCCATCGAGGACGCGATGATCGGCGAGTGGCTGGTGCCGCGCGGTGCTGTCGTCGTCGCGGCGCAGGCGGTGACGCATCGGGATCCGCGCTGGTTTCCCGATCCCGATCGATTCGATCCGTTGCGCTTTACGCCGGAGGCGAAAGCATCGCGGCCCAAACTTTCCTACTTTCCGTTCGGCGCCGGACCGCGCATCTGCATCGGCGAAGGGTTCGCGTGGATGGAGGCGGTGCTGATCGTGGCCACGATCGCGCAGCGGTGGAAGTTGGAGCTCGTTTCGCGCGACGTGACGCCGCAGGCGTCGATCACGCTGCGGCCGAAAGGCGGCATTCGGATGCGCGTGGAAACTACGCCGCTTGGAATCCGTAATAACTTTGCGTGATCCGATCCTTTCTCCTGATCTTTTTCCTTGCAGTCACGGCGAACGCGGCGACCAAGCCGATCGCAATTACCCATGTAACGGTCATCGATGTCATTAACGGTGCACCGCTTCGCGATGTGACCGTCACGATCCGCGACGGGAAGATCATCAGCGTCGGACACGACGCCGCGCCGGCAAACGCGACGATCGTCGACGGGCGCGGCAAGTTCCTGATCCCGGGCTTGTGGGACATGCACGTGCACCTGAGCTGGACCACCGGCAGCGCGCTCCCGGTCCTCATCGCCAATGGCGTCACGAGCGTCCGCGACCTCGGCAGCCGCTTCACGGAGATCGAGAACTGGCGGAGCCTGATCGCGGCCGGAGTGCTGACGGGGCCGCGCATTCTACGGGTCGGGCCGATCCTCAACGGCAAGAGCTTCAATCAATATCAGATAGTTCCCGGCAATCCCGATCAGACGCGCGGCGTGGCGCGGGCGCTGAAAGAGATCGGCGTCGACGCCTTCAAGGTGCATCGGCGGATGGAGCGCGACTCGTACTTTGCGCTGATCGACGAAGCGAAGAAGCTAGGCGTGCCGGTAGTCGGACACATCCCGATGACTGTGACGCCCGAGGAGGCGTCGAACGCGGGGCAGCAGACGATCGAGCATGTCGCGACCCTGTTCGAAGGGACGTTCTCCACGGCGCATCCCGACCATTTGTCCGAGTCGATGAAGGCCTTTCGCGCGCACGGCGCGGAGGAGCTGTTCGCGACGTTCGTGAAGAACCACACCGTGTTCGATCCGACACTGTCGGCGTACTGGGCGCTCGTGCAGTATTACGATCCGGCCACGAAACCCGATCCGCGCACGCGCTACGTCGCAGCGTCGATGGTCAAGGCGGGGGCAGCGCGTCCGAAGCAGGCGGTGACGCCGGCCGATCTCGCTGAGCAGAAGGCGATCTTCGATGAGTATCGCGAAGTCGTGCGGATGGCGAACCGCGCCGGCGTGGTGATCGTCACCGGCAGCGACATTGCCGCGGAACGGATTCCCGGTTTCACACTCCAGGACGAATTGGTCTTTCTGGTCGATGCCGGTCTGACACCGATGCAGGCATTGCAGGCGGCGACGATCAACTCCGCGACGGTGACGAATCGTTCGAAGGAGCTCGGCTCCATCGAAGCGGGCAAATTCGCGGACCTGGTGCTGTTGAATGCCGATCCGCTGGCGGACATCCACAATGCGTCGAAGATCGAAGCGGTGATCGTGAACGGGAAATTGCTTCGTCGCGCGGATCTCGATGCGCTGCTGCGGGAGGGGGAGCGGGCGGCGGCGGGGAATTAGCGTGCAGTTTTATTGCGGCCGCCTCCGCGGCCGCGGAATCGTGGGCTCGGGAGTTTGAGCATGTGAGCGCGCCAAACTGCCCCGTCGGCGAAGCCGGCGTAAGAACCGTAGCCCACGGTTTCAACCGTGGGGAAACGTAGCGGGCGATATTTGTGAGCCCGCCTTGGCGGGCGAGAGAAAGCTTTCTTTCGCCCGTTAAAACGGGCTCACAAATATCACGCGAAACGAAACCCCCAGCTGAAAGCTGGGGGCTACGGTTCTTACGGCGGCTACGCCGCCGATTGCCTCGCGTAGAGCGCAGGCTGAATTGTGAAGCGCGCTTTCGCGCGCTCGACGCGAATCGGATCGGCGATGGAATCGTCCATGATTGACGTATCCTCGGTGTTCAAATGAAGAAGCAGCTCTTCAACGAATTGGTCGAAAGCATCAAAGAAGCCGGCCAGATTCATCGCGGCGAGATTCGCGCATCGCGAGAGTTCGTCTGCGACGTGCAGGATGTAGTCGTCCGCGAAGAGCTTCACAAATCGGAGTCCAACACGCCCGGCGATTGATCTCGTGCCGAGTATCCTGCGAGCGTGACCCATCGCACGCTGTCAGATTGGGAAGAGCTCGCGCGGCGCGAGCCGTACTTTCCAGTGCTATCAGGCGCAGGCGTTCGCGACGACGCGTTTCTCGATACGGGCGAAGCAGACATCGCGTTGCTCCTTCCGGCGATCGCCGCAATCCTCGGCCGCGACGTTCCGCTCACCTCGGTGCTCGACTTCGGATGCGGCGCGGGACGGCTGACGATTCCGCTGGCGCGGCGCGCGGACCGCGTGGTCGCGTGCGATATCGCGCCTTCGGTGCTTGAACATGCGCGGAAGAATGTCCGCGATGCGGGATTGAGTAACGTGACGTTTGTCGAGCCGCGCGAGTTGGCGGGGCGATTCGATTTCATCTGTTCGCTTCTCGTGTTTCAGCACATTCGCGCGGCCGAGGGTTACGAGATTATTCGCACGCTTCTCGATCTTCTGAGTCCGGGCGGCGTGGCAGTCGTGCAATTGACGTTGGAGCCGTCCGGCGGAGGATTGCGTCGCCTCGCGCGCATGCGTATTGGACGCTCTCATCGCGATCTGCCGCATCGCATGCAAATGCCGTCGTGGTTGCAGGCGAATGCGTATGACGAGCGGTGGTGCTTCGCGATATCGAAGACGCCGGCGCATCTCTGATCGGGCGATTTGCGACCAGCGATGCGGGGAGCGTTCTTGTCATGGGAAAGACGGATCGCTAATCGCCGCGTTAGCGGCTTTTAGAAGGTAGCGAGGGGTGCGAGCAGCGAGCAGCTTCATCGCGAGCACCCCTCGAAAACGAGGGTCGAAAATGAAGTGTGCCGCGTCAGCGGCACTGGATGGAGTGTCACATTTTTCTAGTGCCGCTGACGCGGCACGAATTCTGAGGCGCGATCATTTTCCAGGGGTGTTCGCTTCGCTCTCACCCCTGGCTACCCTCTGATGCCGCTCCGCGGCAGGGAACTACGGCGCGAAATACCCTCGTATCGTCCGCGCCGTCAGCTGCGGCGACTTCAGCATCACGTGCACTTTGCGCCATTGATTGTGGCGGGCCAGGTCGGTGATCTGGTAGGTGATCGCGTACTGCGCGCGCAGATCCCTTTCGATGTCGGCGTAGCGGGCCTGGAGGTTTTTCGCCGAGGCCGTGACCAGGAAGCCGCCGGTTTCAGTGGCGAGATATTGGAGGCGGTTCATGTCCTGCGGTTGATCGTCGTTGACGCCGCTGTCGTAGGCGATCACGTAGATCGGGATCCCGGACTCCTTCGTCAGGCGATCGATTTCGTCGAATGATGCGATCGACGACGTGTCGCCGCCGTCCGTGAGGATGACGATGGCGCGGCGGTTCTTTTCGTCGCGCAGCTCGCGCTCGGCGCTGGCGATGGCGTCGTAGAGCGCGGTGCGGCCCTCGGCCTGGAGCGACTTCACCACCGTTTCGACGGCGGCGCGGTCGGCGGTGAGCTCCATCTCGCGGCGCGGACTGCTGCGGACCGAGTAGACGGCGCAGCGGTCGCCAGCCTTGAGCGTGCTCGTGACGAAGTTGACGGCGGCGCGCGTTGCCTTCGGCATCTCGTACATCATGCTCGTCGACGCGTCGAGCAGCAGCGCGATCGAGATCGGTTGATTGAACGCCTTTCCGATCTGCAGGATCTGTCCCTCGGTGCCGTTGTCGACGATTTTGAAGAGCGCCTGATCGACGTCGTCGTGCGCGGTGCCGTTGCGGTCGATGACGGAGACGAAGAGCGGGACAGTGCGGACCTCGATCGCCTCGGCTTTGACGTCGCCTTCAGCGGACCAGAAATCGGCTGCCTCGGCGCCCGACTTCGTGCGCGCCGTGACCTGCACGGTCTTCTGCGCGAAATGCTCGGCGGGGATGGTGAAACGGAACGGCGCTTGTTCGACGGTGGCGATCGGCTTCCCGTCGTCCCAGGCGGAGACGCTGACGATCGGGTCCTCGTCGGGCGAGGTCACGTTCGCTTCGAAGATGCGGTTCGCGGCATCGACCGGCTCGATTTTTACGCCGAGCGTCTGATGGCCTTTGTTGATCGTGGTCTGCCACTGGATGCGCTTGCGGTCGGCGCCGGTCGCGATGATGACGATCTTGTGCTCGACCGGCTGCGGCCCGAAATCGACCGGCACGTGCCACGGCGAGCGCAGGCCGTCGACGATCTTCTGGCCGTCGACGGTCACGGTGACGCGCGCGTCATCGAAGTCGGGGACGATGGTGAGATCGATGGGGCCTTTGATGTCGGCGGGCGGCGTTGTGTCGCGTCCGAGGATGAGCTGGTCGGGAGCCGCGGCTGCCGTGGTGGCGAGTAGGAGTGTAAACGCGATTGCGACGTTACGGCTTAGGTGGTGCTTCATAAATCCGCCGATACTCAAATCGGTTCCGGCTGACTGTCTTCACATAAAGCCGGGTTTCGGCAAACGGAATCGATTCGACAAATAAGTCCTCATCATCGAGCGGCGTTTGAGCAATCCATCTGCCAACGGGCTCTTCCCCGGCGTTGTAGGCGGCGATGGCAAGCATCGTATTGCCGTGCTCGGTGGCGAGTTTCTGCGAGAACTCGGCGACGCCGATGGCGATGTTCAGCTTCGGATCGAAAAGCTGTTCGCGCGTCGGCGGCGTCAGGCCGGCCCGCGTCGCGATCGACGCGGCCTCGGCGGGCATGATCTGCATGATGCCGATGGCGTCGGCGTTCGAAACGGTGGTTGGCTCGAAGCCGGTCTCCTGGCGGATGATCGATGCGATGAGATACGGATCGATCTGGCGCTGCTCCGCCTCGGTTTTGATCGTTTCCCAGTAGTTGAGCGGAAAGAGGATTTCCCAGAAGCGGTGCGGGATGCCGGTGCCGCCGTGGCGGACGAACTGGCGGAACTTGCGCTGCAGCACGTTGTTCGCGGAGAAGGGCTCGCCGCCCTGCACGTAGAGATCGGCGAGCATGAACTGCATGCCGAGGTTGGCGGGGTTGGCGGCGGCGACGGACTTCATCTCGCGCGTCGCTTCGCGATAGAGGCCGAGCCAGGCCAGCTCGCGGACGGCATCGAGGCGCGGCTCGTTGGCGGTGGCGAGTTGCGCGTCGACGTCGGGAAAGACGTTGCCGTTCGCGATCTCGTTCGGCGCGAGCATCGGCTCGCCAATGATGGCGCGCGCGCGGTAGCTGAAGTAGCTGTAGGGATAGAGCCTCTCCAACTCGTGCAGCGCGGCGTCGCGTCCGGCGATGTTGCCGCGGCGTTCGTCGATCTTGGCGGTCCAGAAGAGCGAGTTCGAAAGGTAGTCGCCGTCGGGGAACTGCTTCGCGTAGCGTTCGAACGTTTTAAGCGCGTCGTCGGTGCGTCCGGCGAGGAAATAGGTCCAGCCGAGGGTCCAGAGATGCTCGCCTTCGTTGCCGACGGTGCCGGCGGCGATTGCGGCTTCGAGATCGGCGATGGCGAGGTCGTACTTCACCTCGTCGGTGACGTAGTACTTCGCGCGCAGGATCTTCGCCTCGGTGGCCTCGGGGCTGGACGGATATTGCTTCTCGACCTGGCGCAGTCCAGCCAGAAAAAGCTTCGGTTGATTGGCGCGCCACGCGGCGCGCGCGCGGGTCATGATCAGCGCGGGATCTTTGAGTTTGACGCGATCGGTTTCCGAGAGGAGATCGGAGTAGCGGCGCGAGTTGAACAGCGCGCGAAGCCGCACGGCGCGAAAGGCGCTCGATGCCGCCGACTCTTTCGGAAAGCGCGTGGCGATGCGTTCAAGGAGATCGAACGCGCGTCCATAGCGATCGTTGCGTCCGAGTTTCTGGGCGATGGACAGCTCGTCGTCGAACGAGAGCGCGTCGAGCGGCGAGGGCGTGTATTGCGAAACGTGATCGTACGTGTCCTCGGTGAACCGCCCCTGCGTGAATTCGGTGAGGAGGCGCATGCGCAGCGGATTGGCGAGATCCATCCGACCCGCCCTGGCCAGCGATTTCGCCAGCCAGACGAAATCCTCCTCGGTGAGTGCATCGATGGCGATGCTGTTCGCGGACTTCATCGCGTCGTCGGTGTTCGACGCATCGCCCGCCGCCGCGTACAACGCGGGAAGGCGCAGCCGGGCGATGGTGGCGGCGGAACTGGCGGGCGTGTCATGAATGATGCGAATGGTGGTGAGGAGCGCATCCGCCCAACGTTTGTCGGCCGCTTCGATGTCGAGCGCGCGCAGGCGAAGCCACGGAGCTACGAGCGGATCGGCATTCGCGGCCTGGCCGAGCAGCGGCAACGCCTCGGCAGTCCGTTTCTGATCGACATAGAAAAGCGCCAGCAGCGCAAGCGCACGGCCTTTGGTCTGCGCATCGGGCGATTGCGTCAGCGTCTTCAAACCAGCTTCGTAACGATCGAGCTGATTGTTCGTCCGCAACGAGCGCACTTCATCGAGCGTCGGCAGCTTCACCGGCTCGACGACAGCAACCGGCGCCGGAACAGGGGCGGGCGCGGGTGGGAGGGGAGCGGTGTGGGGCGTGGGGCTCGAGCAACTGAAAGTCAGAAGGCAGAAAGCAGAAGGCAGAAGTAGCACCCACGATCGTTTTCCACTTCTGCCTTCTGCCTTCTGCCCTCTGACTTTGAAACTCATCCCACCCTCCGCTTCATCACACCTTGATCTTCGGTGAACCCGACGTGCCGCAGGAACTCGGCATGTTTGACGTCCGCAATCAACCAATTCCGCTCCAGCTTTGCCGCGAGTGCCGCGAGCTCGTTCAGCATGACGCGTCCGACGCGTTTGCGCCGCAACTCTTCAGCAACGACGAGGTCGACGACGCAGACGGCGTCGGCTTCGATGTCGATCGACATCACCGAAACGAGCTCGCCGACCAGTTTGCCGAGGAGTCCTGAACGGACGTCGGGAGAGCCGCCGTGACGCGCGGCGAAGGCGCGCACCGCATCGAAATCAGCGGCTTCGATCGGGCGGACGAAGAGCTTCTGGCCTTTCACGATGATGTCAACGGACGTTTACGGCGCGGACCCCGCCGGCTCCCAACTGGATTGCTGTCATGCTTTTACAGCATATCGCGGTCGGGCAAATAATTCTTGACAATCGCATGACCGCAACTACACTGCCCGTTGTCCCCCAACCAGCAATAAAACTATTTTTCGAGAGCGTAATGATGAACGTGCAAGAAGCGATCGCCGATTTTCTGCAACACGGGCAGGCAGTGCGGAATCTTTCCGATCGCACGATCCGCGCGTACCAGTCGGACCTGAGTCAGTTTCACGTGCACGTGGACGGCACGAACATGGTCGACATCACGCCCGAGCATCTCGAGCAGTACCTCGACAAGCTGGGCACGGGACCGTATCGCGACACGTCGATCCGGCGCAAAGTGGCCGCGCTGAAAGTTTTCTTCCGCTACATGGAAGAGAAGGGCATCTTCCACGAATCGCCGGCGCGCAAGCTGAAGATCCGCAAGCCGGTCGAGAACCGCGTTCCGACCGTGCTCTCGTCGCGCGAAGTGCGCGCCCTTTTAGCCGCTCCGAAGGACCAGATCGGCGTGCTCTCCGGAACCCGCGATCATTCCGCCGGCGGCCGTAACCGCTACTTCTGCGCCGTCCGCGACAACGTCATCCTGGAGCTGCTCTTCTCGACTGGCATCCGCATCGGCGAGCTGGTGGCGCTGAACGTCTCCGACGTCGGCGTGGAGAACAATCAGATCCACATCATCGGACGGGCCACGCGCGGCCGCACGGTGACGATCACGTCGCACGTGGTCATCGAAGCGTTGATGAGCTACCTCGACATGCGCGCCGACCGCAGCCTGACCACCGACGCGCTCTTCGTCGGCCGTTCCGGAACGCGCCTGACGATCTATTCAATCGAGAACATTTTCAAGAAGCACGTGCGTCTGGCCGAGATCAAACGCCACATCACGCCGCACTCGCTCCGCCACACGATGGCGGCGATGCTGGTCTCTTCCGGGGCCGACATTCGCGACGTCCAGGAAATCCTCGGGCACGCCTCGATCCTCTCGACGCAGGTCTACACGCGCCTCCCGATCCAGAAACGCCGCGGCAACACGGTCGCCGATCCGGCGCGCATCCTGGTCGAGCCGAGCGTGGCGCGGCTGTCGATCAAGAAGGTGTGACGTCAGTAGATTAGTGATTAGTAGATTAGTAGATCAGGACACTTCGGCATCCTGATTCGACTGGTCCGCTAATCTACTGCCTCACGACAGCCTCTCTCCTCCGGCGTCCTCACCGGTGAGCGATTCCCGTCCTTGTCCACCGCCCGATCGAGACGTTCAGGTCCACGAACCTGAACGTTGAGGTCCACGAGCCTGAAGTTGAGGCTCACGAGCCTGAAGTTGAGGCTCACGAGCCTGAAGTTGAGGCTCACGAGCCTGAAGTTCACGCTCACGAGCCTGAAGTTCACGCTCACGAGCCTGAAGTTCACGCTCACGGGCCTGAAGTTCACGCTCACGAGCCTGAAGTTCACGCTCACGAGCCTGAAGTCCACGCTCACGAGCCTGAAGTTCACGCTCACGAGCCTGAAGTTCACGCTCACGAGCCTGAAGTTCACGCTCACGAGCCTGAAGTTGAGGCTCACGGGCCTGAAGTTCACGCTCACGAGCCTGAAGTTGAGGCTCACGGGCCTGAAGTTGAGGCTCACGGGCCTGAAGTTGAGGCTCACGAGCCTGAAGTTGAGGCTCGCGCAGCCGGGAGATTGATTCCTTGTCCACTCGGGATGACAGTTACGGTAGCCTTTCCTCCGGTGTCCTGACCGGCGAGCGGTTGCCATCCTTGTCCACCGCCCGCACGCCCATGAAGACGTTGTCGATGGTGAAGTCTTTAAACGTGTACTTGGCTACCTTGCCGACCGGGATGATCCGCTCCCAATCGTCGACCGTCGTTTCGCGGATGACGATTTCGTAGCCGGCCAGGTCAGCGTCCGTGCCCATGTCCCAGCTCAGCGTGGTGTCGTTCGTGACCGCGCCGCCGGCTTTCACATTCTTCGGCGCGGCGGGAGCGCAGGCGCCGGTGATGAGCGCGACGGCATTGACTGACGCCACGAGGCGCATGTAATCGCCGGAGACGAATTGCGGCAGGTCGCCGTACTGCACGCCGTTCTCGACGCGAACGGTCTGGTGCTCGTGCTTGTAATCCTCATTGGCCTCGCTGAAGCGGATGGCAGGGAAGCCCTTCTCGAAGAACGGCGTGTGATCACCGCCGCGTCCGAAGCGATCGAGTCGATAAATGAGCCGCGGCTTCACGTTCGGCAGGTAGAGGCGGACGCCGTCGCGGACGAAACGCGCCCAGTGCCGCGCCGAACCTTCGCCGGCCCCTTTCGGATTCGCCGAGAAGATGCGGATGGTGCGGTTGTCGACGTCGCCTTCGCCGCCCACCGTGCCGCCGACGATGTCGTTCGTGATCATCCCCTCCACGTTCCACTTCTTCGCCACCGCCTCCTCGGCCAGTCCGCGCGATCCGAGGAGTCCCTGCTCCTCGCCCTGGACGGCGACGAGCATCACGGTCGCTTCGAGCGGATGCTGCGAGAGGACGCGCGCGACTTCCATGATCACCGCGACGCCGGAGGCGTCGTCGTCGGCGCCGGGAGCATCGAGGGTCGCGTTCATCACGTCGGAGTTCATCGAGTCGTAGTGGCCGGTGGCGATGTAGATGCGATCAGGATCCATAGTGCCTTTGATCGTGGCCACGACGTTGATCATCTCCACCGGCACGTTCTTCGTCCGCGGCCCCTGCTGCATCGACGATTGATATGTGACCGTCATCCGTCCATTGCTCGCCGCCGCGACGCGCGAAAGCTCATCGAAAATCCAGCGCCGCGCCGCGCCGATCCCGCGCGTGTCGGACGTCGTATCCGACAGCGTGTGCCGCGTCCCGAAGGACACGAGCTTGTCGACGGTCTGCTTCATCCGCGCCGCATCGAGCTGCCCGACGATGCCGGCAACATCAGCGCATTGGGCGTGCAGGGCGGTGGTGGCGAGGAGGACGGCGATCGCGATGAAGATTCTGCGCATGGCGTAATCGTACGCGACGCGAGCCGAGCGCTATTTAGTGACTTCTTTCGTAAGGATTAGCGAGATACGACGCCTCGCCTCGTTCCTTACGCGGCATACAGCACTCTCGCTGTCGACAGGATCTCGTGACGCCGGAACGGATTCTTGAGAGCGCGTTTCGAGATCAGGTCCACTTTTCGGCCGAAGAGTTGCGTCAGCTCGTCCTGCATGTCGACGAAGTCGAACAGCGTCCAGCGTGAGCCTTCTTCGAAAGTAACCATCACATCGATATCACTGTCATCGCGAAATTCATCAGGCCTCAGCACGGAGCCGAAGAGGCTCAACTCCGCGATCCGCCACTTTCGGCAGAAGCTGTTGATGGCATCGCCGTCGATCGCGATCGCTGTCGTTAACGTGTTCATTGCGTTCTGCGCCGTACATCGTAACGCTGCGCCAAATCGGCGCTACCATCTTCCCATCCCATGTCTCTTCGCCGCGCTGCGCTGATCGTATTGCTGGCTGCCGTGCCGGCGGCGGCGCGCGTTCTGCCGGCTGGCATCCGGCCGTTTCGGACGTACGGCACCGAGGCGGGGATGGGGAATCTCGCGGCGATGCGGTTGGCGCAGGACGCCTCCGGATTCCTGTGGGTGGCCACGCAGGATGGCGTCTATCGTTACGACGGCAACCGCTTCGCCCGGTTCGGACTCGGCGAAGGGCTGCCGTCGAGCTACGTCCCGAACGTGCAGGCCGCGCCGGATGGATCGGTCTGGGTGATCACGTACGGCGGTCTGGCGCGTTTCGATGGACGGCGATTCAACGCGATCGCCTCGCCGCAGCCGAATGGGATGTCGATCGACGATGCGAACAACGTCTGGATCGCAACGGCACGCGGCATCGTGCGCGGCAATGCGAAGCAGACGTTTGCCGCGATCGCAGGATGGCCGACCGAAGAGGCGACGGCGGTCTGGTTCGACAAATCCGCGCACGCAGTCTTCGCCGCCTCGCCGAATCGCATCGGACGCTTCGCCAACGGCGCCTGGACCTTCTGGACGAATCCCGGCAACGAGCGGATCGACGCCATCGTCGTCGATCGGCAGCACACGGTCTGGGCGCGTTCGGCCGCGCATCTCTGGTCGAAAGCGGAGAACGAATCCGCGTTTCACGACGAGAGCCGCGCGTTGCCGGCCACGAGCACCAGCGGCTATCTCGACGTCGATCGCCGCGGCAATCTCTGGGTTCCGACCGACCGCGGCGTGGCTACGCACGACGACGCCGGCTGGAGCGTCATCGGCGCGGCCGAGGGGTTGCCGATCGAGTGGGCGCGCGACGTTCTGGAGGATCGCGAAGGCTCCATCTGGATCGCAAGCCTTGGCGTTCATCGCATGCTCGGCCGCGGCGAGCTGACCACGTACGACCGCCGTTCCGGTCTCCCGAATGCCGTGATCTGGTGTTTCGTCTGGGATCGCGCCGGCCGCCTGCTCGTCGGCACGGACCTCGGCCTGGCGCGTTCCACGGCCACCGGATGGGAGACAGTTCCCGGCACCGCCGGACATCAGATTCGATCCGTAGTCGAGGAAAACGACGGCACGCTCTGGATGGCGGGAAGCCCGGCCGAGGTGTTGCGCGCCGGCAGCGGCGGCGACATTCGCACGTATCCCGCCGCCGGACGCACCGTTCTCAAACTCGTTCGCGACAACGACGGCGCGTTCTGGGCCGCTACCCGCGGCGGCGGACTTTTGCGCAAGGCAGCGAATGAAGATCGCTTCACGCGCATCGTCGTTCCGAAAGGCACCTCGGACGAAACCTTCCGCTGGCTGATGATCGATTCGCAAGGCCGCTTATGGGCCGCCGGCGAGCACGGCATCGCCTGTCTCGAACACGGAATCTGGCGGCGCTACACGACGCATGATGGCCTCGCGCACAACCACGCCGCGTACATCATCGGGACCGCGTCCGGCGATTTTCTGGCGACGTACTTCGAGCCGCTGGGCATGGTCCGCTTCTCGATCGATCGCGGCGCCGCGATGCACATCATCGATCGCCTCGACGCAAGCCGCGGACTCTCGGCCAGCAAGATCTTTCTGGTCGGCGAGGACGCGCATCGGCGGTTGTGGGTCGGCACAGGCGTCGGCGTCGATCTCGTGAACGGTCCACTCATCGAGCACCTCGGCATGGCCGACGGTCTGGCCGGCGACGACGTCGACGCCATGGCGTTTCTCGCGCAGCCGGACGGCGAAGTGTTCCTCGGCACGAGCTCCGGATTCAGTCATTACGTGCCGCGCGCCGACGCGCCGCGCGTCGAGCCGCCGCCGGTGCGCATCACGTCGGCGGCCGTCGGCGCGAAGCACGACTTCTCCGCATCGTTCGCGGCGCTGACGTATCTCAAACAGGACTTGATCGAGTATCAGGTCCGCCTGGCCGGACTTGAAGACGAATGGCGCCCCGCCGTTTCGCGCGACGTGCGCTACGCGATGCTCGCGCCGGGTCGGTACCGCTTCGAGGCTCGCGCGCGGCTGCGGCCCGGCGCGTGGAGCGCGCCCGTCTCGGTGCCGTTCACGATCGCGCCGGCGTGGTGGCAGACGAACTGGGCGCGCGCACTGGCGATCCTGGCGATGCTCGCGTTGATCGTCCTCGCGCATCGCGCGCGTGTGGCGCTGCTCCGCCGCCGCAATCGCGAGCTCGAAGCGCTCGTCGCGCAGCGGACGCACGAACTGGCCGACGTCAACACGCGCTTGATGGATCTGAGCGTGACCGATGCGCTGACGGGCATGAAGAACCGGCGCTACCTCGATCTCTGCATGCCCGAGTACATGGCCGACGCGCTGCGCCGCCATGAATCGCTGTCGCGGACCGGCGCCGATCCGACGCGTGAAAACGCGGACCTGCTCTTCTTCCTGCTCGATCTCGATCGCTTCAAAGAGATCAACGACCGCTTCGGCCACGCCGCCGGCGACCGCGTGCTCGTCGACATCCACGAACTGCTGAAGACGACGATGCGCGACACCGACACGCTGGTGCGCTGGGGCGGCGAGGAGTTCCTGCTCGTGGCGCGCAACTCGTCGCGTCACGAGGCGGCCGCCATCGCCGAGCGCATTCGCGTCGCCATCGGCGGACACCCGTTCATCGTCGGACGGCGCACGACGTCGCTCCGCCTGACCTGCTCGATCGGATTCGCGCCGTTCCCCTTCCTGCCGCACGACCGCATCCGTTTCGGATGGCAGGAGGTACTCGACGCCGCCGACACCTGCTTCTACGCCGCCAAACACGCCGGGCGCAATCGAACTGTCGGCGTCATCTCCGGCGCCAGCCGCGATCCGGAGACGCTGATCCAACGCATCCGCCAGTCGCTCGACGACGTCGTCGCCTCGGGTGAAGTGACACTGGCTGCGAATGGGGATGCAACGGCGATCGCGGTGTGAGGGTTGGAGGGGCACATTCAAAACGTCGGCGTAGCCGGCAGAACCGTAGCCCACGGCCTTCAGCCGTGGGTCAGCAGAGCGTGTCGATTGGTGAGCGCGCCTTGGCGCGCGAAAGAAAGCTTTCTTTCGCCCGTCAAGACGGGCTCACAAACACGGGGCGCGCCGAGCCCCACGGCTCAAAGCCGTGGGCTACGGTCCTTATGCCGGCTTCGCCGACATGGAGTAGGAGCTTGTAATTACGGCTCCTGACTATTGAGCCGCGTCTCCCACCGTTCGTTTTTCACGCGCCAGGTTTCGCCGTCGCGGATGAGTTGATACGTCCATGTTCCGTACGTGCCCGAGGAGATCTGGCCGCGAATTTCGACCGTCGCTGCGTCTGAGGTTGCGTAACCCTGCACCAGCTTTGGATGCACGGGGCGGATCGACTTCCAGAGCTTGAAGTCGACGTCGTCGAATGATTTGAATACCGAGGCGGCTTTCATCGCATCGAGATCCTGACGCTGGATCGCGTCGAGCCAGGCGAAGCAGACCTGTACCGGCGGATCGCGCTCGCGCAACGGCTGGCCCTTCGACTCCGTGACGGTGTCGTCTTTCGCGCCGGCGTCGCGGAGGATGCGCACCACGTCCATCTTCTCGGCATCGAGCGCCTGCGTCAGCGCGGTCGAATGCCATTTCGTGCTGAGCGTGTCGAGCTTCGCGCCCGCGTTGACCAGCGCGCGCACGACCTCGGTGCGCCCGGCGCTGGCCTGCTGCATCAGCACCGTCTGGCCGTCGCCGTCGGCCGCGTTCACGTCCGCGCCGTGCTCGATCAGCCAGCGCGCCATCGTCGCGTCCTGTGCGACGGCAAGCGTAGTGCGGCCGCCGCTGTCGCGGACGTCGACGCCGGTGCCGTTCTCGAACAGTTTCTGCGCCGCCGCGAGATTGCCGTTGCTCACCGCGTCGACCATTTCGTCGCGATGGATCGAATGCTTCGCCATCGCCGTTTCCGCGAAGAGCTTCGATTTTCCGGCTGAGATCTGCAGCAGCATGTAGACCGCGCCGTTGACCACCGCGCCGACGATGAGCGCCCCGATCAGGTTGCCGATCGTCTTGCGCCAAAGTCCGCTGACGATTTTCTGTGGATCGCCTTGCAGCAGACGGATCACGCCGCCCGCCGGCGGAATGAGACCATGCTTCGCAGCCGACCAGCGCCCGATCGCGCAGACCTGATCGCCCGGCGCCACCACCTGCTCGCTTAGATGTTTATCCGACAGATCGCGGTCCTCGGTCATCTTCCAGTCTTTGCGGAACTGGCCGTCGTCGTCGGTGAGCAGCTCTTTGATCTCGTGGAAAATCGTCCCGGGATGAAAGCCCTGCATGTCCTTCAGCGGCGCCGAGGCCAGATACGCCGCGGCGTTCTTCCGCCCTTCGTCGCTGTCATACCCCCGCTTCGGAAATCCCTCCAGTAGCGGAAAGCCGAGGATGCGCACCGAGCCGTGAGGCGAATCGATGGCGCACGGCGCGAGCGCGAAACCGGAGTAGTCCTTCACGTTGGTCGAATCGTTGTTGTTGTGGGAAATGTGGTCGATGTCGTAGCTGTAGAGGACAGCCGAGTTGCCGCTGAACGGCGCGCGCAGGCTCGATCCGACGGCGCGGATGTGGCCGACCACCGTCGCCATCGCGTCGTCCGCAAACTGCTCGCCGCCGTAGCCGCCGAACGATGACTCGCTCGACACGCGCATCGCATCGCGCGCCGCGGTGAACGCACCCTGCAGCGTCGAGATCGAGATCCACATGAAGAAGCTGGCCACGCCCGTCGCCCACCAGAACGCGGGCGGCTCGACGTGTCCATGCAGCACGTACCAGTAGCCGCCGAAGCACGCCGCGAGGAGCAGGAGGCTGAAGAAGCATCCGCGTTTCATCGATTTGTTTCCTCTCGCCGGATCGCGCCGATTGTACTCGGCCCATTCGTCCCCTACACTTCCGCGCACATGGCACTTCCGAAAGTCTCTCTCACGCAGAAGATCTTCATCGGTCTGGCGATCGGTGTGCTCGTCGGCTGGCTCTGGCCGAGTTGGGGAACGGCGATGCGGCCGCTCTCGCTGCTGTTCATGAACCTGATCAAGGGAATCATCGCGCCGCTGATTTTTGCGACGCTGGTGATCGGCATCGCCGGCACAGGCGACATCCGCCAGGTCGGACGCATCGGATTCAAAGCGCTCCTCTACTTCGAGATCGTCACCACCTTCGCGCTCTTCATCGGCCTCGGCGCGGTCAATCTGACCAAACCTGGCGTCGGTATTTCACTCGTCGGCGTGCATACCGATGAAAACAAAGCGGTCCTCGCTGACCGCGCCTCGAAACTGGCGAAAGAATCGAGCGATGCTGCCGCGCGTGGCGACAGCGCCACGGCCGCGGCGAAAGCATCGGAGGCAGCAGCCGCCGTCGGCAAGGGATTGACCGCGCCCGATCCGCCTGCCAAGCCGCAGACGTTCGGCGAGACCATCGCCCATCTCGCTCCCGCATCACTCATCAAAGCGATGGCCGAGGGGGATGTGCTGCAGATCGTCGTCTTCTCGGTCCTGTTCGCGCTGGCGGTGACGTCCATCGGCGAGAAGGCGCGGCCCGTCGTGGCGTGGTGCGAGTCGCTGGCCGACATCATGTTTCGTTTCACCGAATTCATCATGAAGTTCGCGCCGGTCGGAGTCGGCGCCGCGATGGCCAACACTGTCGGCCACTCCGGCCTCGCTGTTCTCAAAAATCTGAGCATGCTGGTGCTCACGCTGTACGGCGCTCTGGTCGTCCTGATCATTTGCGTGTTCGTGCCGGTGGCGCTGATCTTCCGCGTGCCGATCCGCGACTTCCTGCGCGCCGTGAAAGTCCCCGCCACGATCGCCTTTGCAACGACTTCCTCGGAATCCGCGCTGCCGAAGGCGATGGAGAACATGGAACGCCTCGGTGTCCCGCGCCGCATCGTCGGATTCGTCCTTCCCACCGGCTACAGTTTTAACCTCGACGGGACGACGCTCTACCTCGCTCTGGCCTCGGTGTTCGTCGCGCAAGCCGCGGGAATTCATCTGACGTGGACGCAACAGATCGTCATGATGCTCACGCTGATGCTGACGTCGAAAGGCGTGGCCGGCGTTCCGCGCGCGTCGCTGGTGATCCTGGCCGGCACGCTGGCGTCGTTCGGCCTGCCCGCCGAGGGCGTCATCGTCATCCTCGGCGTGGACGAGCTGATGGACATGGCCCGCACCTCCGTCAACGTCGTCGGCAACTGTCTGGCCACGGTGGTCGTGGCGCGCTGGGAAGGCGCCTTCCGCACGACCGAATGGATGGCCGAGGAAGCGGAACTGGAGCAGGTGACGGGATTGCCCGCGATCGTCAGTTGAGGCAGGGACGAGGGACGAGAGATTAGGGCTTCAATTCCTCGCGGTCCTGCTTCATGCGCTTGTCTCGCCTTCCTCGTCACTCGTCACTCGTCCCTGCCTCATCTCCCTCGTCCCTGCTTCATCCCCTGCTTCACGCGAATCTCTGACCCAGCCGTTCCATAAATGACGGTTTGGCACCGGCGACGATTCGAACCGCAGGAATGGTCGTCGCGGCGCCCACGAGCGCGAGCGTGAGTCCTGCCGTGCGGCGCTTCCGATCGGACAGACGGGAGCCTGCAAGCAGTCCGACTCCCGCACCCAGCGCGGCGCGTGTGGCCACCACGAACATGAGTTGCGGAACGGACAGCAAACGTTTCTTCATCTTGGCCTCCTGCACGATTTCCGGTGCAAGTTCCATGACGCTGATGATGCCGATAAGCAGGCACAGGCGCACGCGATCAAGCTCTTGTGGAAACCGCCGCGAATGGCTTCGGGCGTGCAAGAACGGGAACGGATAAAGGAACGGATATGGACACGCTCAGAGTGCGTTACATGGTCAACGACCTCGATCCAGCGGTGGCCTTCTACACGAAGTACCTCGGCTTTCAGGTCAAACAGGAAGCGAAACCGAACTTCGCGATGCTCTCGCGAGGGCAACTGGATTTGGTGTTGAGCACACCGTTTGGCCTGGGAGGGGCCGCCAAGCCGATGCTCGATGGGCGTCACGCGGAGCCGGGTGGCTGGAACCGGATCATCATCAACGTTGACGACCTCGCCGCCGAGGTTGCGAAGCTGCGAAAGGCCGACATCCACTTCCGGAATGAAATCGCCACCGGCCCTGGCGGATCTGAGATTCTGTTAGATGATCCCTCGGGCAACCCGATCGAGCTCTTTCAGCCTGCTCGTTGATCGATGAGACACGCCGTCCTGATCCTGCTTCTCCTCACTGCCTGCGCCTCGACGCAGGACGACCCGAATGCGCCGAACGTTGTGCTGCACCTCGCGCAATACGAATCCGCGCCGAACGCGTATCTCTACGGCGGCCTGGTGAACGTGCATTTCGCCCTGTCGATCGCGAACCGGACCAGGGACCCGGTGACGCTGACGCGCATCGAGATCCGCACCGTCAGCTCCGGCGCCTACACGATTCGCTCGACCTCGACACCGATCAACGTCGACGTCGCCCCAGGCCAGGAGAAAACGATCCCGCTCTCGCTCTGGGCCAACGCCCGCGGCGGCAACCTCGCCGCGCAGGAACCGGTGACGATCCGCGCCGCGGCCTACATGAAGGGCCCGACCGGCGCCTTCGTCCGCCTTTTCACCGAATACTTCACCGAGCAGTGACGAGGAGTCGACGCGCCGCCGCGCGGCGCGTCGCTGAAAAACCAAACCGTGCTAATGACTGAACCGAATGTAGTAGGGCAGAACCGAGGAGTCTGCCTTGTGCGTGTAACCCGCCGCGACCCATTGCATACCGTTCGATCCGGACCGGCGAGCGGTGTGATAGTGACCGTAAATGTTCTGGCTGACATCGCTCAACCTTGGATAATAGATAACGAAATCACCCCACACACCGACGCCGCTGCTTGCATTAAACGATCCTCCGCCGAAAGCCACGATCATTCCCAGGTCGCCCTTTTCGGAATTGGTCTCGAAATAAGGATAGGCGAACGCGAAACCTGGATTCCAGATCTGCATCTGGCTCTGAAGTGTCCAGGTGCCAGTATTGATCTGCGCGATCTGAACGTGAGGCTGTGGGAAGTTTCCTCCCTTAGACGCATTCCATGCGAAATAGACGGTATTGCCGCGCACTGCGGCGGCGCGGACATACGTCTTCCACGACGCATCCTGCAGCCAGTCTGTTCCGTTTGCTGCAATGGAGGACATCGTATTATTGGGCCAGGAGTTGATCGGCACGCTGCGCCAGCTGTAAAAGCCGTCGGCGTCCATCATGCTGTAAACCCTCAGAGTGCTGTTGTCGACGTGACCCGCCCAGTACACCCCGTTTGTGCCGTTCTGTGATACGTGAGACCAGAAGGCTTGGGTGCTTGCCGTAAACCCGAAATTAACCGCCCCCATCGCGGCCAGTTCCTGTAACGGGATGCGAATGACGTAGCGGTTGGCGCCGCCGCCCACGCTGCTGGACCAGTACAGGAACTTGTTGCCAAAGCTCATGTCGTTGTAATCGAGAGTTCCGCTGGCCGCAAAAATGTCATTCGTAAAATCCCAATAGGTCCAGGCGGTTCCGTTGCTGCTGCGCACGACCGGCGTTGTTTGCACGGCGATTCGGATGGCATTTTTCCCAGCACTCGTCCGATACTGAAGAAGCCAGACGAACAGGTCGTGCCGCGGCACATATGTCAGCACCTGGTCGCAGCAGAACCCGCCGTAATCCTGGGGAAAGATCGTCGTGGGATTGATGCTGGTGAAAGTCGCGCCGCCGTCTTTCGACAGCGACATCCAGAAATTTCCGGTCGTCATTACGGTCTGGCCGTTTTCGGCGACGCTGGGCTCCGGAACTAATTGGCTAGCGGAGGGCGTCGCGTCCTTGATGTCGGTGATTTGATGGAAAATCACAGGCTCCTGGCTGCTGCCTCCCTGGGGCTTCGGCGCCGGCCGGGGCGTCCATGCCTTGTTCCCAGGCTCCATCTTGCCTCGCTCGGGTCCTTTGGGCACGAAGACCGGCTTTTCGTCATTGAACCTCTCTCTCAGGTTCGGTTTGGCGGCGGGGTATTTCCCGCCCTCGACACGTTTGGGTTGAACCTGCCCGGTCTTGAGCTCGACCCTCCCTTCGGTCGTCTGAGATGGGCGGACCGCAGTGACCTGAGATGGCTGGGTTGCGGCTGTGTCCGTGGCCGTCGTCGGAGTTTTGGGATTGCATCCAAAGGACAGTAACAATCCTGACAGGGCAATGCCGGTGATGAACGTGGGGAAGTTTCTTCCGTTCCTCATGATCGGGATCTCCATTAATTGTTCATGTCATCGAGGGTCTGTTCGGTTTCGCGTTCGTCTTCCTCGGTCAAAGGCTGATTGAGATCCTGGGTTACCGCCGGAAAGGTTCCACCTTCGACGCGTCTCGGATCGAGTCTGCTGACTCGAAGTTCTTTGGTTTTCTCGTCCATAGAGAGTTATTGATTCTACGCTCCTTCAGATCGCAAGTGTGGAAGTCCGCCCGTCGGCTGCTAAAGCTGATCAGGCCAGGCAATGCGGCGACGCACCGGCATCGTTTTCTGTTGGCGCAACGAAAGCCATTCCTACCTTGGAGTCGAGAGGCGCGTGCTAGAATGCCGGAAGCGCCGTGAGGGTGGGCGTACCCGACGGCGCTTGTATCTCATAGAAAATATGTGACTTCCCTCCGTCAAGCGAGCGTAGCTCAGTTGGTAGAGTAGGAGCTTCCCAAGCTCTTGGTCGCGGGTTCGAATCCCGTCGCTCGCTCCAAAGACCTGTTGCGCGCTGGTAGCGCTACCGGTTGACAATTCTCACTGGTGAAGGATCCCTCGCGAGACCAGAGCGCATAATTGGTTCATCGTGAACGGACCGAAGGCATTGACGGCCGCATGGCGGCTGATCATCGTGTTGTCCGCGTTCGTGTCGCCGCTCGCCTTCGGGCAGAGCCCGGCGACGCGAACGCAGACCAAGCCGCCGGTAAATCAGTCGCGCGGTGTGATTCGGCCGCAGGATCTCGTCGTTATTCCGCAGACTTCGACGGTTCCCTCGTTGTTCGGGATGAATCGCAACCAGGTGGCGCGGGTGCTGGAGCCGCTGCGTCTGCAGCCGAAGTTTTCGGGCGTGGAAAACGGAATTGCCTTGGAGCAGAAGCCGCCGGCGGGGACGAAGGTTCCGTACGGAAGCGGCGTCGCCGTGACGCTTGGGTTGATGCCGCAACTCGTCTTGAATGGTCCTGCTGCGCCGGCGTATGCGGGGAGTGAGTTGCCGTTCCGCGTCTCGTTTGTCCCGCCGCTTCCGGCGGGGCCGAAGCCGATCTATCAGTTCACCTGGGGCGATGGCAGTCCTGTCGAGTCGACTACGAAGACGGGGATTACGCATCGTTTCGCCGACGCGGGTGCGCGCGTGGTTTCCGTGATTTGGACCCTCGACAATCGCGTCAAGATCGGCAGCGCCAGAGTTGCTGTCGACGTCGTCGCTCCGCCAAATACGACACAGACATCCGTCGTCCCGTTGTTGTTCGGGATGAATCGCAGCCAAGTGGTGCGGGTGCTGAGGCCGCTGCAGCTGCAGGCGAAGTTTTCGGGGCCCGACAACGGGATCGCGCTGGAGCAGAACCCGCCGGCGGGAACGAAGGTTCCGTACGGAAGCGGGGTTGCGGTGACGCTCGGGTTGATGCCGCAACTCGTCTTGAATGGTCCTGCTGCGCCGGCGTATGCGGGGAGTGAGTTGCCGTTCCGCGTCTCGTTTGTCCCGCCGCTGCCGGCGGGACCGAAGCCGATCTATCAGTTCACCTGGGGCGACGGCAGTCCGGTCGAATCGACCACGAAGACGGTGATTACGCATCGTTTCGCCGATGCAGGTGCGCGTGTGGTTTCCGTGATTTGGACCCTCGACGATCGCGTCAAAATCGGCAGCGCCAGAGTTGCTGTCGATGTCCTCTCTCCGCCAAATACGCCACAGACAACCGTTGTCCCGTTGTTGTTCGGGATGAATCGCAATGTCGTGGCGCGGGTGCTGAGGCCGCTGCAGTTGCGGCCGCAGTTTTCGGGGCCCGACAACGGGATTACGCTGGAGCAGAAGCCGCCGGCGGGAACGAAGGTTCCGTACGGAAACGGCGTCGCGGTGACGCTCGGGTTCATGCCGCAGCTCGTCTTGAATGGTCCTGCTGCGCCGGCGTATGCGGGGAGTGAATTGACGTTCACGGTGAAGTTTGTCCCGCCTCTTCCCGCGGGGCCGAAGCCGATCTATCAGTTCACATGGGGCGATGGCAGTCCTGTCGAGTCGACCACGAAGACGGTGATTACGCATCGTTTCGCTGATGCCGGTGCGCGCGTGGTTTCCGTGATTTGGACACTCGACGACAGCGTGAAGATCGGTAGCGCCGGAGTGACTCTCGACGTCCTACCTCCGGTAACACCGAGCGATACGACGCCGACGAACACCGACGCCACGACCACGGTTACTACGGAAGGTACGGCTACGGAGCCAACGACCACGACTGAGTCGACGACGTCCTCCGCCACTACCACCACGGCGCCCATCACCACGACGGAGCCGGCAACGAACACGATCCAGACAACGACGACGACCGGTACGACAGGCGGTAGTTCGCCACCGAACCTGCTCGTGTGGATTGGCGCGGCGGCCGTCGTTCTACTGCTGGTCGTCACCTTCCTGCTCGCGCGCGTTCTTCGCGCGCTGAATCGGAAGCCGTCCGAACCGCAGGTGCAGGCAAAATCGAACGTCGCGTTCAATGGGGGCATGAAGCCGGTCGAGTATGAGATCGAACATCCTGAGTTGATTCGGCGAGGGCCGACGGTCGGGTTGCGCGGAGGAATCCGCGGCGAAGGAGAGGGCGATGTCTGACGAGACGCTTTCGCTGAAGGATTTGCTCGGGATGCCGGAGGGCGGATTTCCGCCAGAGGTTTTGCGCGCCGGGATGAACGAGAAGGACGTCGAGTCGTTCAAGTCGAAGGTGTCGGGCGCGCTGCCGGGGATGACGTCGTCTGCGATCGAAGGGGCGATCAGCAGCAAGTTGTCCGAGGTGATGGACATCGATGCCGTGACGCTGTTTGCGGGGGCGTGGGAGAAGTACCACCTCCTGTCGGACGCCGCGGACAAGAGCAAGTCGGGTGAAACCGTCCTCGTTCCTTTGGCGGATTACCCGGTCAAAACGAAACTGCATCCGTTCGTCGAGATTCAGGTAGGGCCGGAAGTGATCCGGCGCATCGAATTCGAGGTCACGCTCTCGCTGAAACTCAAAGGGATCACGGTGCGCGTGCAATCGGCCGAGATTCGCGGCATCGAAGCCGGCACCTGCGAAGGAAGCTCCGAGCTCGGCCTCGGCGGCAGTTCCCTCTGGAAGCACGACATCAAGCCGATCCATCTTCCCGGCAGGATCACGCTGCGCAAGGGCATTCCGATCAAGTAGCGCGCTCACGCCGC
>Ga0157375_10000191_pt1 | contig 57524 bp, 59 predicted proteins | sample M35metaG_FD_115311 | JGI IMG/M metagenome (GOLD analysis project Ga0157375, IMG submission 115311) | Miscanthus rhizosphere microbial communities from Kellogg Biological Station, Michigan, USA - M3-5 metaG | ecosystem: Host-associated > Plants > Roots > Rhizosphere > Soil | place: USA: Michigan...
ACCGAGTCGTACTTCAGCAGATACGCCAGCGTCGCGGCGTCGGTGAGATCGTTGACGGCGACGAATTCGATATCGAGATTGCGCTCGAGCGCGGCGCGGAGCACGTTGCGTCCGATGCGCCCGAAACCATTGACTCCTACCCTGACCATTGATCCTCCGGAAACTGGCCGTAGTATAACGACCGCCTTTCACTGCGAACCTCATGCACGTCGAACCTATTCGCTGGCGCGGCAACGCGCTGGATCTTCTCGATCAACGACTCCTGCCCCGCGAGGTTCACTGGGTCTCCTGCGGTGACGCCCATGAGGTCGCCGTGGCCATCCGCGACATGATCGTGCGCGGCGCGCCGGCCATCGGCGTCTCGGCCGCGTTCGGTGTGGCGCTGGCGGCGCAGCGTGGCGATGACGTCGATACCGCCGCCGCGGAGTTGCGCGCGTCGCGTCCGACGGCGGTCAATCTGATGTGGGCGCTCGACCGGATGCTGGCCGCGCGCGACGCCGGCCGCGATCTGACCGCCGAGGCCGAGGCGATGTTTCGCGAGGACGTCGAAGCGAACAAGCGTATCGGTCACTACGGCGCCGAGCTCCTCGGCGAATCGGTCACTGTCCTGACGCACTGCAACGCCGGCGCGCTTGCCACAGCCGGCTACGGCACCGCACTCGGCGTGATCCGCGCCGCGGTCGAAGGCGGCAAACGCGTCGCCGTCTTCGCCGACGAGACCCGTCCGTATCTGCAAGGCGCACGGCTGACGGCGTGGGAGCTGAAGCAGGAGAACATCGACGTCACGCTGATCACCGACAGCATGGCTGGGCATTTTTTCCAGCAAGGGAAGTTCGATGCGGTCATCGTCGGCGCGGACCGGATTGCCGCGAACGGCGATACCGCGAACAAGATCGGCACGTATACCGTGGCAGTGCTGGCGAATGCGCATGGTGTTCCGTTTTACGTCGCCGCGCCGGTCTCGACGATCGATGTGAAGTGCCCGAGCGGCGCATCGATCCCGATCGAGGAGCGGAGCGCCGCCGAGGTGACGTCGATGAATGGGGTGTCGATCGCGCCGGAAGGGATCGGCGTTCGCCATCCGGCCTTCGACGTCACGCCGGCGCGGCTGATCAGCGCCATCATCACCGACCGCGGCGTGTTGCGAGCGCCGTACGACGAAGCGATTCAGGGAGTGTTTCGATGACCGAGGAGCCGCATGTCGAGCAACCCGAAGCCAGTCATTCCGAGTCCGGCGAAGAATCCCCATCCACAGGCGTTTACGAACCGGTCGCGCAAGTAGCCGGGGATTCCTCACCGCGCTCTGCCCCTCCGGGGCGCCGCCGGTTCGGAATGACAGTGGTACGCCTCATCCAGGCGGTCTGGCTCGGCAGCGGCATCTTTCTCATGCTCTCCGCCGCGGCCGCGTTCAGCGCGGCCAGCAACACTACCGATGCCGCCAACGTCGTCGGGGCGATCCTCACCCGCTGGCACTACATCGCCCTGCTCGCGCCGCTGCTGCTGATGTTTCTGGAATGGCGCCGCAGCCGGCCGGTCATGCTGATCATTCTCTTCATCGCCATCCTCCTGGCGTCGTTCCAGGCGCTGGTCGATACGCGCATCCGCGTCATGCGCGCGGAGTCGTTCGTCCCGATCAGCAGCCTGCCGCACGACGATCCGGTGCGACGCCAGTTCGGCATGCTGCACGGCATCTCGCAGCTGTTTCTCCTCGGCCAGGTGATTGCCGCGGGGGTGGCAGTGGCCACACGGGAGTAAATCCTCGGGAGACCGATGTGGCACAGACACTCCTGTCTGTGCTCCGGCCGCCACCGAGACCCAGCACAGACAGGAGTGTCTGTGCCACATCTATAATCCGCCGCCGTGAACCTGCTGATCGTCGATGACGAGGCGTCTCTGCGCGATTTCCTCTCCATCGTCTTTGAAGAGGAAGGATGGCTCGTCGAGACCGCCGGCTCGCTGGCCGAGTCGCGAATCGCGCTGGCCAGGAACGAGCCCGACCTCGTCCTCTGCGATCTCATGCTGCCCGACGGCTCCGGCATCGATCTGCTGCGCGAGATCAAAGCGGCCAGTCCGTCGGTGGCGGTGGTCATGATCACCGCGCACACCTCCACGAAATCGGCGGTCGAGGCGCTCAAGGCCGGCGCCTTCGACTACATCGCCAAACCGTTCGACATCGACGAGCTGAAGATCATCGTCCGCAACGCCGTGGAGCGGAAGGAGCTGGAAGACGAGAACCTTCACCTGCGCACGGCGCTGGAGGAGCGTTTCACCTTCTCCAACATCATCGGCCGCAGCGCGCGGATGCAGGAGATCTTCTCCATCGTCCAACGCATCGCCAAGACCAATTCCACCGTGCTGATCTCCGGCGACTCCGGCACGGGGAAGGAGCTGATCGCACGGGCCATCCACTACAACTCCGGCCGCCGCGGCAAGTTCGTTTCGATCAACTGCGGCGCGCTGCCGGAGACGCTGCTGGAATCGGAGCTCTTCGGCCACGAGCGCGGCGCCTTCACCGGCGCCATCCGCGAGAAGAAAGGCCTCTTCACCGAGGCCGACCGCGGCACGATCTTTCTCGACGAGATCGGCGAAACGTCGACCGCCATGCAGATCAAGCTGCTGCGCGTGCTGCAGGACCATGTCGTCCGCCGCGTCGGCTCGAACAGCGAGACGCAGGTGGAAGTGCGCGTCATCGCCGCCACCAACCGCGATCTCGCCGAGTCGATCCGCGCCGGTACGTTTCGCGAGGATCTCTTCTACCGCATCAACGTCATCCCCATCGCCCTGCCCCCGTTGCGCCAGCGGCGCGAAGACATCGCCCTTCTCGTCGAGCACTTCATCGCCAAATATTCGAAGTCGATGGGCGTGCCGCAGAAGCGCATCTCGTCCGACGCCATGCGCTCGATCGAGAAGTATTCCTGGCCCGGCAACGTGCGCGAGTTGGAAAACGTGGTCGAGCGGATGATCGCGCTCGAAGCATCCGACGTCCTCACCACCAAGTCTCTCCCGGAGCACGTTCTCCTCGGCGGCTCGATTCCGGACGTGACCTTCGATCTGCCGGCCGAGGGGATTTCGCTGCAGGACCATCTCGAGGGGATCGGGAAAATCTTCATGCTCAAGGCGCTCGAACGCACCGGCGGCGTGCAGACGCAGGCCGCGGAATTGCTGCGCATGTCCTTCCGCTCGTTCCGTTACTACGCGAAAAAATACGACCTCATCTCCCGCGAACGGCCGGAAGAGGTGGTGGAGGTTGAGAATGAAAGTTAGCGTTCTGCTGATGCTGGCCCTTGCCTGCGCGCAACGCACGCCGGCGCCAAGCCCGGCCACGACGACGTCCGCCGCCAGCGCGCAGCGCATCATCCTTCCCGACAATTTCGTAGTCTCGGTCGAAGTGGCCGCGGACGAGGAGCTCCGGGCGCAGGGCCTGATGTATCGCGATCAACTGGCCGAAAACCGCGGGATGATTTTCCTCTTCACGCAGCCCGGCGAATATCCGTTCTGGATGAAGAACACCCTCATCCCGCTGGACATGATCTGGATGGACGCGCAGCACCGGATCGTCCACATCGCCCACGACGTGCCGCCCTGCAAGGCCGATCCGTGTCCGAACTATCCGCCGAACGCGCAGGCGTCGTCGGTGCTCGAACTGGCGGCCGGCGTGGCGGCGAAACATCACCTGGCCGACGGCAACGTGCTGCGGTTCGAGGGGATGGAGAACGTGGTCGTCCACTAACTTCGCGGCTGACGCAAACAAATTCAACGCTCGCCCGTCGGATGCGTAACCAGATCGCATCCGGGAGTGTTGAATTATTCAATCTAGGAGCTACGTTCGGACCGTCATGTTCCGCAGCCGCGGTGAAAATCTGCGCTCGACGTACATTCTCCTTTTCCTGAATGTGGCGTTCTTTTTTCTTCAGTATCAGGATAATCAGAAGTTCACCCGCCTCTTCGGATTCGATCGCAACGCCGTCGCCGCCGGCCAGATCTGGCGTCTCTTCACCTACCAGTTCGCGCAGGCCGGCCACGTCGGCCTGATCTCCATCCCGCCGGTTCTGACGCTGTTTCTCAACCTGGTGCTCCTCTCGCTGATGGGCTTCGCCGTCGAGGAAGAGTGGGGCACCGGCAATTTCCTGCGCTTCTATCTGATGTCGACGCTGGCGTCGGCATTGGTCGCCGCCTGGTACAGCACTCCGCTCCTCGGCTCGTTCTTCATCAACTTCACGCTGCTGTTCGTCTACGCCGCGCTGAATCGCGACCAGACCTTCTACCTCTCCACCATCCTGCCGATCCGCGTCACTTTCCTGGCCTGGCTGGCGCTGGCGGCGCTGCTGACCGGCGTCTTCTTCGGCAGCAAGTCCAACCTCGCCGCGCTGGTGGGAGCGGCGGTCGGATTCGGCTACTACGTCACGCAGCGCGTGCGGGTGCTGGCCGTCGCCTCGCAGGATGCCGGAGCGCCGAAATTCGAAGCCGAGGATGCCGCGGTCATCGCGGCGACACGCAACATGACGCGCGTGGCGGCGATGAAGCGCGCCCTGACCACCGGCTCAACCTCCGACATCGACCGCCTGATCGACCTCGCCGAACGCGAGAAAGTCAGCGGGGTGAACATCTGCGAGCCGGTCGATTTCAAACCAGAGCACTCCGATCGCTACTGCATCCGGTGTGAAGGGTTTGCCGAGTGTACGGCGAGGCATCTCAAACTGAACCGGCCGAAGAGTGTTGCCGAGGCTCCGGCGAACGCGAAACTCGCGTAACTAGGTCGACGACGGAGGCGGACCGCTCTCCGGTCCACCACCGCCCCCACCCCGGCGACGGCGAAAGCGTCTCCGGCGTTTGGGACCATCGCCCTCGGGACGCGGAGTTCCGCCCTCTTCGCGTGGCTGCGGCGGATTCGGACGCGCGGCCTGCGGCGGGCGGGGCGGACGCGGCTCGCGCGGAGGCCTCGGCTGCTGCGGGGCGGCGTTCTGATTCGGCGCCGCGGATTCCTCCGCCCTGCCACCGCCGCGACGACGCCTGCGACGGCGTCCGGTGCGCTCTCCCTCGGCTTGCGGAGCCGTCGCCTGTTGTTGCGGCGGTCGCTGCTGCTGGGGAGGACGCTGCTGCTGCGGACCGCCCCCCCGACCCGGGCGTTGCGGACGGCCATCGCGGCCGCGCTCACGCTGCTGTTGTTGCTGCGGCCGGGCATCGGGCCGCGGAGGACGCCCACCACCGCCGCGACGATCATCCTTCTTGCCGGTCCGCTGCTCGAACTCCTGCATCTTCCGCTGCATGAACTTGCGGATCGGTCCATCCTGACGGGCCCGCATCTCGTCGAAACCGCAGTACGGGCAGCGTTTCCAACCTTCGGGATAGGTCTTCCTGCAGGAGCTGCAAAGGATACTTTTGGGCAGCGGCATTGTCGGGCGGGGCGCATTGTACACTTCCGGCAATGGAGCCTCGGGACGATGCCGCGCGCCGCAAAACACTGCAGACGCTGATCGAACTGGCCGAAGGCTCGAGCCCCGCCGACTGCTGGGACGACACCCGCGCCGAGGACCTGCTGCGATCGCAATCGACCCCGGATGAGGTGCGCGAGCTGGGGATGAGCGAAGAGATGATTGCCAGGGTGTTCCCTGGGAGCGCGGGCGTCTCGCCCGCTGTCGAGCAGGATGCCGCCAAGGATGGCGGGCGAGACGCCCGCGCTCCCAGGAACTCCAACTTCACCGTCCGCGTCTCCGCCCGCTTCGAGGCCGCCCACTTTCTTCGCGAGTATCGCGGTATCTCCGAGCCGCTGCACGGGCACTCGTACAAAGTCGAAGCTGACCTCGCGGCGCGCGCCGGAGGCATCGACGCCGACGCCATCGCCGTCGATTTCGTCAGCGCCCGGCGCAAGCTCGAAGCGCTGGCGAGGAAGCTCGACTACGGCTGCATCAACGACGTTCCCCCCTTCGATCAGATCAATCCCTCGGCGGAGAACATCGCCCAGTGGTTCGCCCGCGAGCTTGGGGCCGAAGTCGCCGGCGAGGATGCCGTCGTGCAGGCGGTGACCATCTGGGAAGGGCCGGTCAACTCCGTCACGTTTCGTCCATGACATGAACAAGATCCCGAATCACACTGCGCTCAAGGAGTGGGCCTCCGTCATCGAGGCCCTCGGCAGAGGTGATCAGGTCGTCCTGGTGCGCAAAGGCGGGCTGGCCGATCAGACGTTCGGCGTCGAGGCTGCGCGCTTCTATCTTTTTCCGACGAACTACCACGACGCCGGCGGCGCCGAGCCGGTGCATGTGCGCATCACACATTGGGCCGAGGCGGTGACGACGTGGCAGATCCGGGACGTGGAGATGCTGCAGCGGCTGGAGACGCTCACCATCCTCGACCGCGAAGTCATCGACACCCGCTATCGCTTCCGCCCCGATCAGGCCATCAACGTCATCGCCGTCCGAGCCTACCGGCTTGCCAATCCCGCGGACGTGGTGATGAAGCCGGAGTACGCCGGCTGCAAGAGCTGGGTCAGCGTCGACGAAGAGATCGGCATCGACGGATCCGTTCCAGCATTGCGCGACGACGAGATGCAATCGCGCATCGCCGCCATCGACGCGCTCCTCTCGCCCGTTCCGGCATGGAACTGACGGTCGTCATCCTCATGCTCGCGGTCGGCGTCGGGGTGGCGGCGTCGATCATCATCACCTTCGCCGCGGCGCAGCGCGAGGCCGAGATGAGCGGCGCCACACGCGCGAACGTTGCCCCGGACCAAAACCACATCGCCGCCTCACTCCTGTTCAACCTGCTGCTCGCCGGAGGGACGCCGCCGGACGCCGCAAAGCGCGCGATCCGGCAGGGAGCAGGGATCGCCGCCCCGGTCACCTCATCGATCGACATCGGCAGCTGGAGCGAGCGCTTCGCCAGGCTTTCCACCCTCGAGCAGCGCAACTGGCTCCTCGACACCGCCGTCCGGCTCGTGGCCGACCGCACCACGCCCGTGCCCCTGCGCCAGTACTCAACGCTGCTCGATCTCAGTTTCGGCCTCGGCTTCCAGACCGATGCGCTGGCAAAGTTGCGCGATACCTACGGCTTCGATTACGTCGACCACGCCAAGGATGCGCGACCGAAGAGCGCCGACCGCGGGGGCGTCTCGACGCCGCTCTACTCGCGAGACCAGCGCGAAACCTCGGAGCTGCTGGGAATCCTCGGCATCGACGGGCCCGCCTCGCGCGCCATCATCATCGCCGCCTACCGCCGCCTGGCGGCGCAGCACCATCCGGACAAAGTCTTCGGCCAGCCCGCCGAGGTCCAGAACGCTGCCGCGGCGCGATTCATCGAGATTACCCGGGCCTACGAGACCCTCCTCGTCATCTACGGCGAATAGACGAAGGGCTTGCCCTTCGCCCATGACCGTGTATAATGACCGTTCGGGAATTCGGGTTGTTCACTGGTTGTTCACCGGCACTTCCCCTCCGTAGACCGTAGTAAATCTCGACGACATAAACACTTGAGGACGGACGTGTCCGGTCGCGGTGACGCGGACGCCGACGGTTCACAGGTCGCAGAGATCGATTCAGCAATCGCCATCCGAAGACGTAAACCCCGCGCTGGCAGCGACTTCGGCGGCACAACCCGGAAACTTTGACACCCCAGGTAACCATTTTATTTGCCGCTGCATCTAATACCGATAACGGCACGACTTACGCATTTTTGGAAGTAGTTGTACGGGAGACACGATGAAGACCGCTGTAGCAACGGATCACGAGCAGGGATGGGACTTCGAGAAGGCAGCAATGCCTTACGTCGACTCCCTCTACAACACCGCCTATCGCATGACGCGGAACTCCGAAGACGCGGAGGATCTCGTTCAGGAGACGTATCTCAAGGCCTACAAGTACTACGACAAGTTCGAGGAAGGCACGAACTTCAAGGCGTGGCTCTTCAAGATCATGAAGAACACGTTCATCAACAATTACCGGAAGAAGAAGCTCACGCCCCACAAGATCGACTTCTCCGAGATTGAAGAGTCGTACGAACGGGTCATCCAGAAGAACGCGCCGGATCTGATCAAGGATCCGGAGAGCGAGATCTTCCAGGACATGATGGACGCCGACGTCAAGCGCGCCCTCGACTCCCTGCCGCACGATTACAAGATGGTGGTCCTCCTGGCCGACATCGAAGGCTTCTCCTACAAAGAGATCGCCGAGATTCTCGACTGCCCGGTCGGCACCGTGATGTCGCGTCTCTACCGCGGACGCAAGATGCTGGAGCGGACGCTGCTCGAGTACGCGCGCAAGTACGGCTACATCCGCGGCGGCGCCGAGCCAGCCAAGATGCGCTCGCGCAAGGACGAGACCAAGGGCCGCAAGAAGAAGGACTCCGAGACCGGCGACGAGACCGAGATCCAGGAACCGGAGGTCGACGAAGAAGCGATTCTCTTCGCGGACGACGAGGACCTGGAGCTGGAAATCGAAGAAGAGGAAGAGCCGGAGCAGTTCGAGATCGAGTAACGCACACTCAACGATTCATCGAAGGGCGGCCTAACTGGCCGCCCTTTTTGTTTTTCGGAATTCATCTCCTGGCCCGCCAGTTGCGAAGCGTTGCAGAGTCGTCACCTCGTTGACCAAGGAGAACCGCAGTAATGATCTGTGACGATGTGAAACGGGTTGCTTACTTCTTCCTCGACGGAAACCTCGGCGAGCGCAAACAGACAGACTTCAAGACCCACATGAGCCTCTGCCCCGACTGCGAACAGCGCGTCAGCATCCACCGCCGGCTGCGCGTGTTCATCGTCAATCGCCTCGGGCGCGATTCGGCACCGCAGCGATTGCGGCAGCGACTCACCCGAAGCTTCCGGGCACTCACCAGCGAGTCGTAGAATCCGCCGCGTGTCCCACCGCGACAAGCTGATTCTGGTCTCGTCGAATCCCAACAAAGGCATCGAAGCCGAACGCATCCTCGGCATGCCGCTGCTTCGCGTCTCCATCTCCCTTCCGGAGATCCAGGCCGCCGGCGTCGAGGAGATCACCCGCAACAAATTGGAGATCGCGCGCACCAAGGGTTACAGCCGGCTCATCGTTGAAGACGTATCCCTCGGCTTCGACGAGCTCGGCAACTTTCCCGGCCCCTACGTCAAATGGCTGCTCGAAGCGGCCGGCGGCAAAGGGCTCGCCGCCATCGCCTACGCGCTCAATAACCGTTCCGCGAAAGCGGAGTGCTGTGTCGGCTACTGGAACGGAACGACCGTCGAGATCTTTTGCGGCATCTGCGAGGGAGAAATCCTCGTCGAGCCGCGCGGCGAACGGCACTTCGGCTGGGACGCCTGGTTTCAGCCGCGCGGAGCGAACAAGACCTTCGCCCAGATGACCGACGAAGAGAAGGACAAAGTCTCGCATCGCGGCGCCGCTTACCGGAAGCTCGCCGCATACCTCGGAGCCGAAAACGGCTGACCCGCGCCCCGGACGAACTGAGTCCCCCCGAGGACAGCGCGCCTAAACCTTCTGCCGGAACCATCCGTAGAAACTACTGATAGCAAGGACGTTGGCTCCGCGCGGTGCTGGCAGGCCAATTGAAATATCAAAGGCAACTCGGAGATACCGAGCAAGCAGTGGAAAGGACGCCCCAATGTGGACATACGACGGTGAGCAGTGGACCGAAGAGGGCGTGAGCGAAACCGACAAAAAAACGCCGGAGACGATCATGCCGAGGCACGGCGAAGAGTTCTATCCCGAGCTCCAGGTCGTCGAAGTCGAGATCGTACCGGTTCCGCGGACGAATTACGTTCCCCACTTTCCGCAGCCGTAAACCGAATCGATCGCCTGCTCCTGAGCCGCGCCGCAAGGCGCGGCTTTTTGTTCAGATGTCACTCGATGATGGTTCCGAAAGGCTTCAGTTGTTCTGCGATCGCCTTCTTGTCGCCTACGACGACGATCGCCAGCCTGGCCGGATCGATGTACTTCTGCATCACGCGCTGCACGTCGGCTGGCGTCACGGCGTAGATGCTCTTGACGTAGTCGCGCAGATAGTCGTCACCGAGGCCGTAAAGATCGAGAGACGAGAGCTGCCAGGTGATGCTGTCGCGCGAGGAATTGAACAAAACGAAGATCCCCGCCAGGAAGTTCTGAATGCCGTGCAGCTCCTCCGCGGAGGGCGGCTCGGCCCGAAGCCGCTTGATCTCGGCGATGACTTCTTTGATCGACTCGCCGGTCACATTGGTCGTGACGTCGGCGTCCTCGGCCCAGTAGCCGGTGCCGGGCATCACCTCCAGGTAGCTGATTGGCGAATACGAGTAACCCTTCTGCTCGCGGAGAATTGACGTGATGCGCGACATGAACGTGCCGCCAAGAATCGCGTTGGCGACATTGAGAGGCCGGTAGTCAGCACTGCCTGGAGCGGCACCGATGAGCGGGATGGCGATGAGCATCGTCGATTGCACGGCGCCGGGGCGGTCCATGAGGTAGACCGCCGGCCGAATGGCAGGGCTCACGACCGGCGCTGCCGGCGGCGCGCCCGCCTTCCAGCCGGCGAAATCGCGGCGGATGGCGCGTTCGACCGCGGCCTCGTCGAAGCGTCCGACGACATAGATGCGCGAGCGCACCGCACCGAAGTTGCGGTCATGGAACTGGCGAATCTGATCGAGCGTGTATCCCTGCAACATCTCCGGCGTCGGAAAGGAGCGTCCGTACGGCTCATTCGGATAGAAAACCCGTCTGAGACTTTCGATCGTGCGTGACTGAGGCTCGCTGCTCTGAACGGAAAGTTTCCGGAGGGCGTCGGTCTTGATCCGCGCCAGCTCCGATTCCGGGAAGCGCGGATTGCGCGCGACGTCGGCGATGAGTCCGATCGCGGAGGAGGCGGACTCCGTGAGGACATCCGTCTCGATCGTCGTCTCGTTCATGCCGACGTTGAGCTTGAGCGTTCCGCCCATCAGGGCCGCCTGTCTGGCGATCTCCTCGGCGGAGCGGGTGGCCGTCCCCTGTTGCATCATTTCGCCGGTGACGTTGGCCAGCCAGACATGATCGACGCTCTCGTCGATGTTGCCCGTCTGCGTAACCAGCCGGATCGTCGCCTTCAGCGTGTTGCCGTACTGCATCAGGCGAACCTTCATGCCGTTCGGGAGATCGAATCGCCGGATCGCGGGGAGCGAGAAATTCTTCGGCGGCCCAGGCGGCGGAGGCGCTTCCTTCGGGACGCCCTGAGCCAGCGCTGCCGTGGCCCCCAAAAACGCGGCGATCGTCGCGAGCCGTCGCATCACTTCCCTCCCGGCACGATGGTGAGAATCGTTCGATTGGAAGGCCGCAGGTACTCCTCAGCGGTTTTTTGGATCAGCTCCGGCGTGACGGCCGCGAAGCGCGACTCGATGCGGTTGATGCGCTCCGGATCGTCATAGAAAAGCGCGAAGACCGCCAGCAGATTGGCGCGTCCGAAGCCGTACTCCGCATCCAGATCGTTGTAGAACGACGACCGCATCTTCACGCGCGCGCGGTCGAGCGTCGCGGCATCGATCGGTTGCGTTCGGAGACGATCGACATTCTCGTCGATCGCCTTCAGGATCTCGTCGGGCGATCTGTTCGCATCGTGGAAAAGGCTGATCGTGTAGAGCGCCGGCCCCTTGGTATTGAACATCGAGCCGTAGGGACTCATCGTCGCGTCGATCTCGCCGGTCAGACCGCGTTTCCGGACGATGTCCTCGTAGAGCCAACTGTCGTTTCCCGACGCCAGGATCTGGTTGATGAGCGCCATGGCGTAGTACGCATCTGATTCCGGGGCGGGCGCGTGATACGCGATTGCCATCGCCGGTCGCGTGGCCTTGTCGTCCGTTTTCGATCGGCGCCTTTCCTGCTCCTGGCGCGGCTCAGAAATGTCGGCTCGTGGCGGCTGCGGCTGTGATCGGATGACTCCGAAATACTCGTTCACCCACGCCATCGCCTGCGCCGGATCGAAGTCTCCGACGATCGCCAGCGAGGCGTTGTTCGGCGCGTAGTAGGTCCTGAAAAAGTTGTGCGCGTCGTCAAGCGTCGCCGCATCGATGTCGGCGAGGTCCCCGTAGAAGTTGTGGGCGTTGTACCAGTTGGCGTTCGCAACCTGCGGCATGTCGAGCCATGGAAAACCGCCATATGCGCGGTTGAGGACATTCACCCGGACTTCGTTGCTGACGACGCCCTTCTGGCTCGTCAGGGCATCCTCGGTGATGTCGAGGCCCTTCATCCGATCGGCTTCGGCCCAGAGCATGGTCCGCAGCATGTTCGAGGGAACGATCTCGTAGTAGCGAGTGAAATCGAACGTCGTCGAGCCGCTTGCCACGCCGCCGTTCAACCGCGCCAGCTTCATAAACTCGCCCTTGCCGAGGTTGGAGGATCCCTGGAACATCAAGTGTTCGAAGAGATGCGCGAAGCCGGTGCGGTTCCTTGGCTCGACGCGAAGACCGATACCGTAATAGACCGCCACCGAGACCCTCGGCGACGTCTGATCCGGCCAGAGTGCGACGCGCAGACCGTTCGGCAGCGTGTGGTAGTCGACCGGCGCAGAGAAGATGGCGGCTGCGCTTTTCGGCGGAGGCGCTGTCGTAGCGCACGCCGCGCAGATCACCGCGGCGATCCAGCCGATCGCACGTTTCACAGCGTCTCCAGCCACGCTTCGATCGCGGCGATGGCGCGATCGTTCCGGAAGTTGTACCAGGCGCGCTCGATCGTGCGATCGGCGGCGAGCGTGGAACGGAAGGCATCGGAATCGATGCTGCGCGCCAGGGCATCGCGCGCGGGCGAGGCATCGAGCGATGCGATGAACGCCCGGCGATCCTCGGTCTCCGATTTCTCCGACCGCGACGGGATACGGCGGTAGCGCGGCGGCACCAGTTCCGGATGCGCGCTCAATTCAGCAACGCGCAGATCGACGATCTCGCCATCCTCGGTGTCGAGAAAGTGCGCCAGCTGCCCCGAGTCGTCGAGATAGGCGACGGTCAGTCCTTCGGTATCGATCGCATACGTCCGCGTTTTCGCAGTCGTCGCAACCGTTGGCGCCGGCGCCGCCGCCCAGCCGGCGTTGCGCTTCACGAACTCTTTCTCGCTCTCCTCGCGCCGCCGCTGCCAGCCGCGGAAGGCGAGGCGGATCTTCTGCATCAGCGTGGGCATTTGCGAGGAGCATTCTCTATCGAAACTCCTCCTCGACGCCCCTGGCCACGCCCTCCGAATAGAAAAGAACCTCCGCCGGCTTGACGCGAAGCGCCGCGCGGGCGCGGACCCAGGCCTCGTAGTTCGGGTTGCGGATCGACTCGCTGCCGTACGCCTCGTGCATCGCCGCGCGGATCGACTCCTGCTCGGCGGGCGTGGTCATGATCCACACCATCTCCAGTGAATCGTCGCGGAAGACAAACTCCGCGTGGCGCGCGCCGCCGAGGAATGGGAAACCTTCGCAGTCGACCTGCATCTGTTTCTGCTTCACGTCATTGAGAAACGGAGGATTGATCTCGCGGAGGTTCATCGTCCGGCAGGAGTTGGCAAGCGCCGCCTGGATCTCGCCGGCTTTGGAGCCGAAACGGATCACCGGCGGACGAAGCCCGGCGGCAAGTGCCTTCTCGATCTCATCCCGATTGAAATTCGTCGGATCGATCTCGAGGACCCATTTCAGACTGTGAAGCCGGTCAAGCATCAGGCCGGCCGCGCTCTGCGCCCTGGCGAGATTGAACCAGGTGTTCCAGATGAATGGATGGATCTCCGCGTTCAGCGTGCAGACGTCGAGACCATCGGCCACGCGATTCTCCGCCAGCAGTTGCGCGCACGACTGGCGCAACTCCAGCTCCGTCGGAGGCTGCCACCAGCGAACGCCGGCGAAGCGCGCCTTCCGATCCGCGTAAGCCCTTCTTGCCGCGGCGCCACCAGCCGTCCGTGCGATGAGGCGGATACTGCGCATTTCCTCGCCACGAAGAATCGGATCGACCGCCGGGTCTTCTCCCGACGACCATTCCTTGAACGAGAACTGCGCCGGGACATCGACGCGCATGACGTCCGCGACGTCACTGGACGTGGAGAGCTCATGACGGAGCGAGGAGACGTAAAGGCGCAGCCCGGTGTGCGGGTAATCGCGTTCCGCCGCATCGCCGTACGAGTTGAGCGCGGCGCCCGCGGGCTCGCCAATCACGGTCAGGTCGCACTCCTTCATCAGCGTCGCCGCCGCTTCGACGCCGGCGCTGAAGGTCTTGCGGCCGGTCAGTAGGTAGAGCTCTTTCCATGGCGGCGCGGCCTCGCGCCGGATGAATTCGTGAACGACCGCCGGGATCAGGCTGCCGTCACCGCCGAAGTTGTAGCGAAGGTCGATGATCAGACGCCTCGGCGTCAGCCGGTCGACCTCGGCCAGCGCCTTCGGGAACCCCGCGCCGAAGCCGTTCTCGTCGACGGCGTACGACTGGATGTAGTAAGCGTTGCTCTCCGGAATCGACTTCGTGAAAAAGCTGCGGGCCTGCGTCAGATGCGGCGGCCGCGCGGAATCGAACGTCCGGAAAGCGCTTGCAGGAATCCCGCGATACGCAGCGGTCCAGTCGCTCTCGGGACCGATGGGGGTTCCGAAAACCTCGCGCCGGAACCGCCAGTCGAAGCTCGAGTCGTTCTTCTCGTAGCGCGGATCGTCGGTGGCGTGCGGCGTGAGGATGCGATCGACGGTCGTGCCACCCGCCAGTTTCATGCGGACGGCAAGTGTGCCGTCGGCAGCGGCGAAGCCGAGCCCGCGCATGAGCGCGGCGTTGTGAAGCGGCGCAAGCAGCTCCTTGCAATCGAGCTCGTTGTCGCATCCGGCCAGCTCGCGCGCCCGCGCCGCGACCTCGGGGATCGGATGTCCGGCAACGCTGATGATCCGCGCGCCGGCGAGATCGGCCACGCTCTTGTGCGCCGAGGTGATGAAGTAACCGTCGGTGAATTCGTAGACGCGCACCGGATACCAGAGCGCGAATGCCGGTTGATCCGGGAACAGGCTCGTGTGCCCGTCGCCGATCGTGGCCACGATGCGCATCATTTCGACGACGCGCTGCTCCTCGGTCAGCGACGGCAGCGTTTCCTGAAGCGCGGCCACGCGCCGCCGAAAGGCCAGCTCACCAGTCTTCGTAAACGGCGACGGATGAATGATGCGGATGTCGTTGACGATCTGATCGACGTCATGGCGCCATTCGGCAAGCGTGGCCGCGTCGGTCGAAACAGCGGATGCGAGTAAAAGCGCGGCGATGATTCTGGTGAACGGTTGCATGGCTAGAGAGCGCTTCGATCCGTGGACATCGCGCCATCATACGACGAGTTTCGTAGATGATATCTTCCAGCGCCATGAGCCAGGAGCGGCTCGAGGCGAGTCTCGACATCGACCGGCGATCGGCACGCGAGATCGTCCGCATCATTCAGGAGCAGGACGCACTTGTCGCCGCCGCCGTGGCCGCGGAGGCGGACCGCATCGCCCACGCCATCGAGCAGATCGCCGATCGGCTTCAGCATGGCGGCCGGCTCTTTTACGTGGGAGCCGGCACGAGCGGCCGCATCGCCATGCTCGATGCCTCCGAACTGCCGCCGACGTACGGGATCGATCCATCGCTCGTGCGCGTGCTCATGGCCGGCGGCGAACATGCCTTCCTGCACGCCGTCGAAGGCGCCGAGGACGATGAAGACGCCGCCATCGAAGCGGTCAATGCCGAGGTGAAGGCGGAGGACGCGGTGGTCGGCATCGCCGCGTCGGGCACGACGCCCTACACCGTCGCGGCCATCCGCCGCGCCAACATGCTCGGCGCGCTCACGGTCGCCGTCACCTCGAATCCGAATTCGCCGCTGGCCAGCGAGGCCGATATCGCCATCGCCCCGCAGACCGGCCCCGAGGTGATCATGGGATCGTCGCGCATGAAGAGCGGCACGGCGCAGAAGCTGGTGCTCAACACCATTTCCACCGGCGTGATGATTCTCCTCGGCCGCGTCTACTCCAACCTGATGACCGACATGCCGGCCACGAATGAAAAACTGCGCAACCGCGCCGTGCGCATGGTCGAACTGGCGGCAGGTGTGCAGCGTCCGGTCGCGGTGCAGGCGATGCGCGATGCGGACGGCAACGTGAAACTGGCCACGGTCATGGCGAAAAAGAAGATCTCGCCCGGCGACGCACGCGCGCTGCTCGATGCGCATCACGGCAATCTGCGCGAGGTGCTCGAAACGTGAATCGCGTCGAGCGTTTCATCAAAATCGCGCGCAAGAAAAAACGCGTCGTCATCGGTCTCATGTCCGGAACCTCGGTCGATGCCATCGACGCGGTGCTGGTTCGCATCGAAGGCAATGCCCGCGACGGCGCCCGCATCGAAACGGTGCGTTTCGACAGCTTCGGTTTCCCGCGCGAGATCCAGACCCGCATCAAGCTGCTGTTCGAGCGCGAGCGCGATCGCAAACTGACTGACCCCGAGACGGGCCAGCATCCCGCGCCCTGGACGATCGAAGAGATCTGTCATCTCGATTTCGTTCTCGGCGAGCTCTTCGCGCAGGCGGCGAATCGGCTGATCGCCGATGCCGACATGAAGAACGATGACGTCGACCTCATCGCCGCGGCGGGGCAGACCATCTGGCATCGCCCGCGTCCGACGACCGAGCCTTCGACGGAATCGCTGCCGTGGCTCGACGAGCCGGTCACGACGCGCTCCACACTCGCCATCGGCCAGGCCGCCGTCATCGCCGAGCGCACCGGCATCATCACCATCGGCGATCTGCGCGTGCGCGACGTCGCTGCCGGCGGTCACGGCGCGCCGCTCGTCGCCTACTTCGATTGGGGCCAGCTCCGTCATCCCAAGCTCGCACGCGCCATGCAGAATATCGGTGGCATCGCCAACGTCACCTACATCCCGCCGAATGCGAAGCCCGACGACGTGCTCGCCTTCGACACCGGCCCAGGCAACATGGTCATCGACTCGCTGATGTACCTGGTCACGAACGGCGCCGAGACGTTCGATCGCGATGGTGAACGTGCCGCGCGCGGGCAGGTGCGCGAGGACGTGCTGGCGTGGTGCATGTCCGATCCCTACTTCCAGCTCAAGCCGCCGAAAACGACGGGGCGCGAGCGCTTCGGCCGGCAATTCGCGGCGCGCATGGCAGAACGATTTGCCGACGTCGCGCCGGACGATCTGATCGCCACCGCCACCGCCTTCACCGCCGAGAGCATCGCCCACGCCTATCGCGAATTCATCGGCAGTCATGTCGATGAAATGATCGTCGCCGGCGGCGGCGCGAAGAACCCGACGCTGCTGCGGATGCTGCGCGAACGGATGCCCGACACCGAAGTGAAGATCTACGAGTTCCTGCAGGAAAAGGAAGCGATGGCCATGGCGCTGATCGCCAGCGACTCGATCTCCGGCCTCGACACGAACGTCGCCTCACTGACTGGCGGCCGGGCCACGGTGCTCGGCAAGATCTGTTTATGACCGATCGCAAACTCTTCGGCCGGGCCTTCGTCGGCGGCGAGCTCCGCGAGGGGACGCTCATCGCCATCGATGACGGCCGCATCATCGACGTCCGCGACGCCGCCCATCCACCGCCCGGAAGCGACGTGGCCGAGGGAGTCATCGTACCGGGGTTCATCGATGTGCACGTTCACGGCGGAGACGGCGCCGACTTCATGGACGCGACGGACGACGCGGTCGCGCGCGTGCGGCGCTTTCACGCCACCGAAGGGACGACGGCGCTGGCGGCGACGACGTTATCCGCGTCGCGGCAGCATCTGCATGAGGCGGTGACCACGAGCGCGCGCGCGCCGCGCGACGGCGGCGCGGCGATCTGCGGCATTCATCTCGAAGGGCCGTACATCAACGTCGCCCGCGCGGGGGCGCAGGACGCCGGCTCGATCCGGCCTGCCGAAATTCTGGAGCTGGCTGCCCTTCTCGCCGAGGGTCCGCACCTTCGCTGGATGATGACGGTGGCTCCGGAGATCGACGGAGTCCGTGCGCTGATCGAGCACTTTCGCGATCGCATGCTCTTCTCGATCGGCCACACCGCGGCGGAGTACGCCGATTGCGTGGCCGCGCTGGGGTGGGGCGCGTCGCATTTCACGCATCTCTTCAACGCCATGACTGGGCTCGAGCATCGCCGGCCCGGCGCGGTGGGCGCGGCGCTGACCTCGGTCGACGCCACCGCGGAGCTGATCGCAGACGGGATCCACGTTCATCCCGCCGTGCTGCGCATCGCCGCGCTGGCGATGCCGCATCGCATCGCGCTGGTCACCGACGCCATCCGCGCCTGCGGAATGAAGGACGGGACTTACAAACTCTACGAGCACGATGTCACCGTCGCCGACGGCGCGGCGCGGCTTGCCGACGGAACGCTGGCTGGCAGCGTGCTGACGATGCGTTGCGCGGTGCAGAACATGGTCGAGCTTGCCGGTCTGCCGCTGGAACTCGTGCTCCCTCTCGCCACCGAAGTCCCGGCGCGCGTCCTCGGCGTCAGCGATCACAAGGGGAAAATCGCGCCCGGATACGACGCCGACCTCGTCGTCCTCACCGACCGTTTCGAGATTGCGGCAACGTACTTGCGAGGCCAGCTCGCGTGAACTGGGAAACGCTCCCCAATTACGCTGTTCTCTCCGACCGCGCCGCCGAGATTTTTCTTGAAGCCATCCTCCGCAAGCCTCGATCCGTTCTCGGCCTGCCGACCGGGCGCACGCCGGTGACGATGTATGAACGCGTGGTCGCCGCGTGTGGCCGGAAGTACCACTGCTTCAGCGATGTGGTGACGTTCAATCTCGATGAGTACGCCGGCATCGAACGAATGCATGCCGGCAGCTACTACACGTTCATGAAGGAACATCTCTTCAACTTCATCGACATCGATCCGGCGAACGCGCACATCCCGAACGGCGCGGCAGCGGATCTCGAAGCCGAATGCGCGCGTTACGAGCGCGAGATTGCCGCCGCCGGCGGTCTCGATCTCACCTTCCTCGGCCTCGGCAGCAACGGCCACATCGCCTTCAACGAGCCCGGCACGCCGTTTGACTCACGCACCCGCGTGGTGACGCTGACCGAGTCGACGCGCGCGGCAAACGCCTCGCTCTTCCCCGACGGCCGCGTTCCCACGCACGCCATCACCATGGGCATCGCCACGATCCTGGAATCGAAGTCGATCGTGTTGCTGGCCAGCGGCGAGAAAAAGCAGGCTGCGATCGAGCGCCTGCGAAGTGGCGAGATCAGCGAGGAGTTCCCGGCAAGCGCGCTGTGGAACCACCCCGCGGTGACGGTGTTGACCGCGTAGCGGCAGTCCAGCGCTGGCGTCCTCGCCGGCTTACGTAGGTCGGACTCTCTAGTCCGACCCCCTCTGAATACTTCGTCACTGAAGTTTCAGACCCAGGTCAGCCGGTCGGACTGGAGAGTCCGACCTACGTAAGCCGGCGGGACGCCAGCGCTCCTCTAATTGCTCAACTGCCGTGTGACCGCCGCAACGATTGCATTGGAATCCGGTGCAAATGCCGCTTCGAGCGGAAACGATGCCGGCGCCGGCGCGTCGGGACCGGTGAGACGGATGACAGGCGCGCGCAGCGACGTGAATGCCTTTTCGGCGATCAGCGCGGCGAGCTCGGCGCCGACACCGCACGGCGCGGCGGCCTCGTGGACGAGGACAGCGCGTCCGGTCTTGCGTACCGAGGCCAGGACCGTCGCTTCATCGAGCGGTTTGAGCGAGCGGAGGTCGATGACCTCAGCGGCGATGCCGTTCTCCGCAAGCGCCGCAGCCGCGGCGACGCAGCTGTTGACCGTCTTGCCGTACGACACGAGCGAGACGTCGCTCCCCTCGCGCATGATCGCCGCTTTTCCGAGCTCGACGACGTGATCGCCCTCGGGGACTTCGCTCGGCGCATGGAGCAAGCCGATGTCGGCGAAGAACATGACCGGGTTGTCGTCGCGGATGGCGCTCTTGAGCAGGCCCTTGAAATCCGCGGCGTTCGACGGCATGACCACCTTCACGCCCGGCGTGTGAACGAACCAGGCCTCGTTGTTGTGGTTGTGCTGCGCGCCGACGCCCCATCCGCCGCCGGTGCGGACGATGGTGACCATCGGGAACGAGAACTGGCCGCCCGAGAGATAGCGCAGCTTGCCGGCGCTGTTCACGATCTCGTCCATCGCAAAAGTCACGAACGGGGCGAACAGCAGATCGATCACGGGGCGGAGTCCGGTGGCCGAGGCCCCGGCCGCGGTGCCGGCGATGATGCCTTCCGCCAGCGGCGTGTTGCGGACGCGCTGCGCGCCGAACTCCTGCACCAGTTTGTAATTCTTCGTGGCCACCCCTTCGCCGAAGGTGATCACGCGCGGGTCGCGCCGCATCTCTTCCGCAAGCGCCTCGGCGATGGCGGCATCGGGAGTCATTGTTGTCGTTGTCATGGCTTTCTCCTTACGCGTAGACGTTGGTGGTGATCTCGTCGAAGCCGGGGTACGGCGACACCAGCGCGTACTCCGCCGCCTCTTCGAGCCGGAAGCGGACGCGGGTCTTGATGGCGTCCAGCTGCGCGGGGGTGATGGCGCGATCGGCGAGCAGCTTCTTCTCGTAGGTGGCGATCGGGTCGCGCGCTTTCCACGACGCCAGCTCGTTCGGATCGACGTACTGTTGGTCATCCGGCTCCATGTGGCCGCGCAACCGGTAGGTGTAGGTCTCCAGCAGGAAAGGCTTGCGCTGCCGGCGGACGTAGCTGACGGCATCGGTCGCCGCGGCGGCGACGGCCAGAACGTCGTTACCGTCGACCGTGGCCGACTTCACACCGTACGACGCGCCCCAGCTGCTGATGTGGTCGGTCTTCATCGTCTCGCGGCGATGGACCCAGGCCTGCCATTGGTTGTTTTCGACGACGTAGAGGATCGGCAGATCCCACACCGAGGCGAGGTTGATCGACTCATGGAAGATGCCCTCGGTGGCCGCGCCGTCGCCGAAAAAGACGGCCACGATGCCGTTCCCGCCGAGGATCTGGCGCGAGAGCGCGACGCCGGGCGCGAGCGACAACTCGCCGCCGACGATGGTGGAGGTCAATACGACTCCGAGCTCCTTGACCGAGATGTGCAACGAGCCGCTCTTGCCGCCGCAATAGCCGGTGGCTTTGCCCATGATCTCGGCCAGGATGCGGCGCGGATCGGCGCCGCGGGCGATGAGATGTCCGGCGCTGCGGTGGTTGGTGAGGATCTGATCGCGTTCGTCGAGGGCGCTCATGACGCCGACGGCGGATGCTTCCTGGCCAACCGAGGTACACATCGAAGGCGATTTGCCGGCGGCTTGAAGTGCGGCGGACTGTTCTTCGAATCCGCGGATCAGCAGCATAGTCTCGAGCGCGTGAACGACGCGAGGTTCTTTGACAACGTCAACTGCGGTCATGATTTTTCTCCTTTGAACTGGCGTGAACGGTCATTTCGGCTGCGGGTTGATGACCGCGTCGGGAACTTCGTTGCGGATCGGCTTGATCGACTGCAGGTACGCGTAGATCGATTTCAGATCTTCATCGGGAAGGGAGTTGAGGTTCTGCCATGGCATCGGCGGCAGGATCGGACGCGAGACGCCCATGTGCCGGCCGGTGCGCATGGTCTTGATGAACATTTCCTCGGTCCAGATGCCGAGGCCGGAGACGCGGTCCGGCGTGAGGTTGCGCGAGTAGCTGATGCCCCACGGCCCGGCGAAGGCGGTGTTGGTTCCGACGCCTGCCCAGACCCACGGCCCCTGCAACTTGGGGGCGCCGGTGACCACGAGCTGCGCGGGATGGCCGGAAAGTGCGCGGGTCATGTCCGGCTCCGGACCTTTCGCGCCGAGCTTGTACGGCGTATGGCAGTCGTTGCATCCGCCGAACATGACCAGCTGCCGTCCGCGCTCGACGCGAGCCTCGGCGAAGTTCTGCTGCTGCGCGGAACGGATCCGGCCGTAGGCGACGGCGCCCAGGCTGACGGCGACGATGATTGCGAGTGAAAGAGTGCGTTTCATGAGTTCCTCCTGTCTTGCGGGGAACTTACGGGCACTCGATTACGCGCCGCTTACTGGCAGCGCTTACCGGTGTTACGAGATTGTGTCTGGGACGATTTTCTTCAAAACGCAGGTTTTGTCCGACCTACGTTTCTGCGCCGCTCATGATCCTGGCGTGCAACTGCGCGGTCGCGAGAGACGGCTCCGCGCCGATATCGCGGCGGAGGGCGTCGGCGAGGCGGCGGTAGGCGCGGGTGGCTCCGCTGATGTCGCCTTGTTTGGCGCGGGCGAGCATCAGGCCGCGGCAGGCTTCTTCGTCGTGGGCATCGAGCGCAAAACGGCGTTCGTAGGCATTGGCGGCGCCTTCTAGATCGCCGGCGGCAAGGCGGGTGCGGGCCAGTTGATCGAGCGCGATCGCGAACTGGCGGCGGAGCCGGTCGCGCACGTCGTCGGCCCACTCTCCTGCGGTGACGTTGGCGAGGAAGTGGCCGCGATACTGCTCGACCGCGCGTTCGCAGCGGCGGGCGGCGATGTCACGCTCGAAGGCATCGACGTCGAAGACGACCGATTTGGCGATGGCGTAGGTCTCGCCCTCGACGACGATCCAATCGCCGTCGCCGAGGACCTTGCGCAGGCGGTGGAGCGTGACGTGGAAGTTGTTGCGGAGCTTGGCGGCATCGGCATCCGGCCAGAGCGCGACGCCGATGGTCTCTTTCGTCGCGCCGCCGCGGTGGCAGAGGAGATAGACCAGCATCTCGCGTGCGCGCGCCGGGAGACTCGCCGCTTCGATGGCGATGCCGTCGCGAACGATGGTGAACGGGCCGAGCGCGTTGACGACGAGCGATGCCGCGGGCGCGGGAGCATCGCTCGTTCCGGCCGGCAGGAGGAGCGCCAACTGCTCGCGGACGAAGGCGATCGTGTCGTCATGCGACATCGATGCGCCGGAAGCGAGGACGACGCGCAATCGCTCATCGGCGAGCGCCCGCTGGATTCGCTCGTTGGCCTCGTTCTCGACCTCGGTCTGATGAACCGGCCGTGCGCCGAGTTGCAGCCAGGCCGCCGAGGCCGCGGCGAGAAGGCGGGTTCCGGCCTCGCGCTCGCCGAGGTCGAGCAGCAGGAGAGCCACACCTTCGATGGCGTGCGTCAGGCCCCAGCGATCGTCGATGTCGACGAAGGCATTGACGGCGCGGACGAACGCGGTGGCGGCGTCGCGATGGCGGCCTTCCTGCGTTTCGACGAAGCCGAGCAGCGCGGAGGGATGCCCGATGGCGGTTCGGGCGCCGGTATCGAGGCCGATCTGGACGGCTTCGCTGAGCGCGGCGCGCGCGGTTTCGAAATCCTGCCGCAGCATCGCCGCGACGCCGATCCAGTGCAGCATCAGGGCGACGGCGATCGGGTGCCCGCACGCGCGCGCCAGGGTCAGCGCGTCTTCGAACGGCGCACGCGCGGCGTCGTGATCGCCGGCGCCGAAAGCGTGCGCGATGCCGATGTTCACCACCGCCATGGCCCGCGCGCGAAGATCGTCATCGTCGCGCAGCGCTTCCGTTGCTTCCACGCCGAGGGGGAGGAGTGATTGCCACTCGGCACGCCAGACGGCCGCGCAGGCGGCGGCAATGCAGACCCGTCCGCGGGCGCGCTCGCTGAGCGCGTGACGGCGCGACATCGCCGCCGCGGCGCGGTTTCGCGCCTCTTCGAATTGACCGCGGGCGAACCAGTACCAGTGCAGGTTGTAAATGAGACCGGCTTCGATCTCAGCCCTTGCCTCATCCTCGGCTGCCCAATCGAAAACATTGCGAAGGTTCGCCAGCTCGTCGTCGATGGCGGCCATCAGCGCAACGTCGGCGCCGCCGCCGAAGAGCCGCGGCTCATCGCGCCGGGCCAGCGTCGAGAAGAACTCCGCGTGCCGGGCCCGGAACGATTCTGTTTCACCGGCCGCATCGAGTTTCTCGGCGGCGAACTGGTGCACGGTTTCGAGCAGGCGATAACGCGACTTGCCGGCGGAACGATCGCAAAGCACCAGCGATTTGTCGACGAGCGCCGAGAGCAGATCGAGCACCATCCCCGAGTCGATCCCATCGTGACCGCAGATCGCCTCGGCGGCATCGAGCGAGAAGGTGGACGGGAAGACGGCCAGCCGCCCGAAGAGCATCCGTTCGGCGTCGGAGAGAAGGCGGAAACTCCAGTCGATCGTTTCGTAGATCGTGCGGTGGCGCGGCAGCGTTCGCGATCCCGACGACAGCAGTTTGAACGCGTCGTTGAGCCGCTCCACGATCTGCCACACCGCCAGCACTTTCACTCGCGCCGCGGCCAGCTCGATCGCCAGCGGAATTCCGTCGAGGCGCGCGCAGATCAGCTCCACGGCATGCGTGTTGTGCGCTTCCAGGGCGAAGACCGGCAGGACGGCTCGCGCCCGTTCGGCGAACAGCTGCACCGCGTCCGCAGTCGCCAGCGGAGGAACGAGCCACGTTTGCTCGCCCGGCATCACCAGCGGCTCGCGCGACGTGGTGAGGATGGTCGTATCGGGGGAGGCCGACAGAATGCGCTGCGCCAGTTGCGCGCAATCGGCGACGAGATGCTCGCAGTTGTCGAGCACGAGCAGCGCCGGCTCCATGCGCAGCAGCTCGATGATTTCCCCGAGTGGATCGTGCGCGCCGAGCTGGCGAATGTGCAGCGCTCCGGCGAGTTGTTGCAGCAACAGCGCCCCGTCGCCGATCGCCGCGAGCTCCAGCCAGACCACCCGCCGCCCGCCCTCTTCGATGCGGCGCGCCACTTCGAGCGCCAGCCGGGTCTTTCCGCTTCCGCCCGCGCCGGTGAGCGTGACCAGACGCGCGTTCGCCAGCAGCGCCAGGATTTCGTTGACGTGAGCGTCGCGGCCGAGGAGAGCGGTCAGAGGCTCGGGCAAAGGATCGGCGCTGCGTATCGGTGCGAGTGCCGCGGGAATCCCGGACATTTTCGCGATGATCACGGATGAAATGCGGAAGGTCAACCGGGGCGAAAAATGATTTACTAAGCGCCCTCAAGGAGATCCGATGAAACGTTTTGCGTTCGTCCTGCTGCTGCTCCTGCCCGTCCTCGCGCTTTCCGCGGCGCCGATCACGTTGCACGTCGATGCCAGCGGCGTGGCGTCGAACGTCTACCACGCGCACCTGACGATGCCGGCCACGCCGGGACCAATGACGCTCTACTACCCGAAATGGATTCCGGGCGAGCACGGACCGACCGGACCGATCAACGGGCTCACGGGCCTGAGGATCTCGGCGAACGGCAAGAGCATTCCGTGGCTACGCGATCAGGTCGATATGTTCGCGTTTCAGATCGACGTTCCGGCGGATGCAACCTCGCTCGACGTCGATCTCGATTTTCTCGCCCCTGCTCCCGGCGCGAACTTCACCGCTGGCGCGTCGACGTCGCCACGGCTGGCGGTGTTGAGCTGGAACACGGTGCTGCTCTATCCGAAGACCGCGGCCGGAAGCGATTCGCTGCAGGTCGATGCCACGCTGCGCATTCCGGCGGGCTGGCAGTACGCCACGGCGCTGGAGACGCGCGGCCGCAACGGTGACGAGATCCAATTCGAATCGGCGTCGCTCACACGCGTGATCGACTCGCCGGTGCAGATCGGCGTGGTTCTGCGCAAGATCGAGATTCCCAGCCATTCGCCGCTGAAGCACACGTTGAACCTGCTCTCGGAGAGCACCGAGGCCACGCAGACGCCGGACGATTTCGCCGCGCAGTACGGCCGCCTGGTCGACGAGACTTCCGCTCTCTTCGGCGCGAATCACTATCGCCACTACGATTGGCTGCTGACGCTGAGCGACGGCGTGGCGCACTTCGGCCTCGAGCATCACGAGTCGAGCGACGACCGGACCGGCGAGCCGGTGCTGCGTGAAGACACCAGCCGCAAGTGGGTGTCGACGCTGATGGCGCATGAGTTCGTGCACTCGTGGAACGGCAAGTACCGCCGTCCGGCCGGACTGGCCACCGGCAATTACGACAAGCCGATGACGGGCGAGCTTCTCTGGGTCTACGAAGGTCTGACCGAATACCTCGGCGATCTTCTGCCGGTCCGCAGCGGAATCCTTTCCGCCGAGGACTATCGCGAGAATCTGGCGGAGACCGCGGCCAACATGACCGAGCACGTCGGGCGCACGTGGCGTCCGCTACTCGACACCGCCGTCGCCGCGCAGCTTCTTTACGATGCGCCCGGCGCTTCGACGAACTGGCGGCGCAGCGTCGATTACTATCCCGAGGGCGAGTTGCTGTGGCTCGACGCGGACATGACCATCCGGTCGCTGACCGGCGGCAAGAAATCGCTCGACGATTTCTGCCGCGCGTTCTACGGCGGTGCCAGCGGACATCCCGAACTCAAGCCGTACACGTTCGACGACATCGTCAATGCGCTCAATGCCGTCGTGCCGCATGACTGGCGCGCGTTTCTGAATCAGCGGCTGTCGTCGACCTCGCCGGCGCCGCCGATGGGCGGCATCGAGCAGTCCGGCTGGCATCTGGTCTACACCGACAAGCCGAACACGGCGCTGAAGTACGGCGAGGAACGCGGCAAGAACGCCGACCTGAGCGCGTCACTGGGATTCTCGGTCAACGAGAACGGCGCGATCGGCGACGTCGTCCCGAATTCAGCCGCGGCCAAAGCGGGACTGACGCCGGGCAGCCGCATCATCGCCATCAACGGCCGCGCCTACGCCACGGGACACTTGCGCGACGCGGTGAAGGCCTCGGCCAAAGAGACCACGCCGATCTCACTCATCGTCCGAAACGGCGACTTCTTCACCACGGCCTCGATCGACTACCACGGCGGCGAACGCTATCCGCATCTGGAGCGCATCACCGGAAAGCCGGACGTGATGGAGACGCTGGTCAAGCCGCTGGTGCCTGTGAAGAAGAAGTAAAAGACAGTGGTCAGTGGTCAGTGGTCAGGAAAATCTGGCCACTGATTACTGGCCACTGGCCACTGAACCCCACAAACCCACTAATCCACTACACACAAAAAGGGCGCGGTCGCCCGCGCCCTGCTGCAAAGCGTTGACCGGGGGATTAGTCCTTACGCATACGGCGATGCTTCGGGGTTTCGGTGGTGGTGGTCGTGGTGGTCTCGGTCGTGCTCGAGGCCATCGGGGTCTCCACTACCGGAGTCGGGGCGGGGGCCGGGGTTTCGACGATGACCGGGGCCGGAGCCGGCGTCTCAGCAACGATCGGAGTCGGGGTCTGGGTGACCACCGTGGTCTCGGTCGAGCTCGGCGTTTCGATCGTCGCGGCCGACTGCGTGACCGTCACGTCCGACGAGGTCTTCTTCGGAATCATGTTGACGTTCGTGTTCGTGCCGATGGTCTTGCTGTTGCCTGCGCTGCCGACGGAGCTGCTGGTGTAGGCGCGGCCGGTGCTGTCAACCGCCGCCGGTCCGGGGATCACGGCGGGAGTCGACGCCGAGCTGACGCCCTCCGCGTTGGCCGGAGCGGCGACTGCCACAGCAGTCGTATCGCCGCTGTTCGTTGCGGAACCTTCCGGACGAATCTGCCCGTACCCCTGGTCGGCCGTGGACGTATGGTGGGCACACGCGCCCATTGCGATCACAAGCGCTGCCGTTCCAAGACCGGCTACTGCCTTCTTCAGAAACGTTTCTTTTTTCATTTTCCTGCTCCTTGCTTGCCCGTTCGCGGGCAGCTTGTTTATGCCTCTTGGCGATTTACGGAAGAGCAACTAGCTTGCCTAAATTGATTTCTCTAAGATGCCCGAATGGCAGAGCGCGTCTGGCAGGTAAGTGAGCTCATCCGTCAGATCAACGCGGATCTCTTTCGATACAACGACATAAGCGTCGAAGGCGAGGCCACGAATGTCGTTCGCTCCGCCGCCGGACACCTTTATTTTTCGATCAAAGATTCCCGCGCACAGATGCGCGTGGTCCTTTTTGCCACCAACGGACGCTTTCTCCGCTTCCGCATCGAGAACGGATTGCAACTCGTCGTCCGCGGACGCCTGACGCTTTACGAGCAAAAGGGTGAGTTTCAGCTCAATGCCGTGGCCGTGGAGCCGGCTGGCCTGGGCGCGCTGCAGCTGGCGTTCGAACAGCTCAAGAAACAGCTGGCCGATGAGGGCCTCTTCGATCCCGCGCGAAAGAAACCGATTCCGATGCTGCCGCAGCGAATCGCCATCGTCACCAGCCCCACCGGCGCCGCCTTCCGCGACGTGCTGAACGTCCTCGGCCGCCGCTTCGCGGGATTGCACGTGCAGATTTATCCGGTTCGCGTGCAGGGGCGCGATGCCGCGCGCGAGATCACCATCGCCATCCGGCACCTCTCGCGCTGGCAGCAGCACGACGTCGTGCTGATCTGCCGCGGCGGAGGATCGCTCGAGGATTTGTGGGCCTTCAACGAAGAGCCGGTGGCGCGCGCCGTCGCTGCCTGCAGCATCCCGACGATCTCGGCGATCGGACACGAGACCGATTTCACGATCTGCGATTTCGTGGCCGACCTGCGCGCTCCGACGCCGTCCGCCGCCGCGGAGATCGTGATCCGCGCCAAGAGCGAGCTGTGCACGCAGCTCGATCACATGACCCGCCGCGTGCGGCACGTGGTGGAGTCGCGCGTCCGCAACTACCGGCACGAGCTTCGCCATCTCGCTTCCTCCGATCGCCTCGGCCTGGTGCCGCGCCGCATCGCCCTTCGCCGCGAGCGCCTCAACCGCAGCCGCGTGACGCTCTTCCGCCTGCTCGAAGCGCGCGCCCGATCGATGCGCTCGCGGCTGGTCTCGATCAATGCGCCGCTGCTTCGTTTCCCGATCCAGGTCGCCCGCGAGCGCGAACGCCTCCGCTCCACCGTGGCCACGCTCGGCGCCGTTTCCCCCCTCTCCGTCCTCTCGCGCGGCTATGCCATCGCCTTCTCGCGCACGAAACGCGGCCGGCGCAAGCCGATTCTGGACGCGAATGCGGTGAATGTCGGCGACGGAATCGAAGTGCGGTTGAAGCGCGGCGCGATGCAGTGCACGGTTGACGCGAAGACCCTCGGCATCGAGTCGGTGTGGCCGGAGTTACGCGCGGTAGGCGATTCCCCAGACCCGGAGAAGCTCGCTGATGCCCTTGGCAAACGGCCGTAGCGAAATCGTCTGCAGCGCTGTCAGCGGCCACGCCAGTCGTTCATAGTCGCAGTCCTTCGCAAGCAGAGGCACGATCCGACCGCTGTATTTCCTGTCGATCAGTGCAGCCCCCAATTCGCGCTTCACCCACATCGAATCGACCGCCTCAGGAGTAAGCACGACGACAAACCAGTCGCACCGTTTCAAAGCGAGACCGATTTGGTCGATCCACTGTTGTGCGCCGGCGATATGTCTCTCGCTGTACCAGACCGCGACTCCATGCCCGCGCAATTCCCTGGCGATGCGGACCGTCAGTCGCTCGTCGTGGTGCGAATGCGACAGGAAAACTTCGACTGGAGCCTGCGGCCTGGAGGCGGCCTTTCGTCGCGTCGCCATCTCAATGACGCGTTTTCGACGCTCTTGGTGCAGCCGCCTTCGATCGCATCGTCCTCGCCGAAACACGCCGAGTTGCTGAACCCTTCGCTTCCGAGCGATGCATCGCGGTGGCAACCAGCTTCGCCACTCGATCCATATCGTGATCGGCAGCGTCGATGACGCTCATCTTTTGAAGAATCCACGGAATGTTCTTGACGCCGCGTGAGAGCACGATCGGTACGACACGATCTTTGAACCTGAGATTGGTGATGGCGTACTCGACCTCGCGCCGCAGCGCCGGGGATTGCGCGCTGCTTTCCGAGATCAGGAAAACGATGCCGTCGGCGCGTTCGAGGGCGCGTCCGGACTCGAGAAGCCAGTTGCTCCCGGGATACAGCTCACGAGCCGGATCCCAGACCTCGAGCTTCTCCGCGACCAGGCGAGGAAGCAACTGCTCCGCGATTTGCGAGTCACTCGCGTTGTAGCTGAGAAACACGCGCATGGTGGTCATTGTAATCCCGTCCAAATCGGCTATAACGACGCTTTCGCGTAATGGCTCGCAAGTCCAACGAATTCGAAAAAGCCTTCCAGCAGCTCGAGACCATCGTCAAGCGTCTGGAGTCGGAGGAGATGCCGCTCGATGAATCGCTGCAGCTCTTCGAAGAGGGCGTGCGTCTCTCCCGCTTCTGCAATCAGAAGCTCGAAGAGGTGGAGAAGAAGATCGAGCTGATCCTCGCCGACGCCAAGGGACAGCCGCGCGTCGAGCCGTTCGAGAGCGAGCTCGACGAACTATCCGAGGTCGACGAGGAGTGAGCGGGATCGACGCCTACCTCAACGAGAGGCGGCAACTCGTCGATCGCGTCCTCGGCGCGAACCTTCCGCCCGCCGACACGCCGCCGGCGGTCATCCATGAGGCGATGCGCTACGCCGTTCTTGGCGGCGGCAAGCGCATCCGGCCCATCGTCGCCATCGCCGCCGCCGAGGCCTGCGGCGCCAAGGTGGAGAACCTGCTCGTTCCCATCGCCGCGCTCGAACTGATCCACGCCTACTCGCTCGTTCACGACGATCTGCCCGCGCTCGACAACGACGACCTTCGACGAGGCCGCAAGACGACGCACGTCGTCTTCGGAGAGGCCATGGGCATCCTCACCGGCGACGCGCTGCTCACCGAGGCCTTCGCGTGGCTGGCAAGGCCCGTGGTTGGCGTCGATGCCGCGCATCAGCTTCGAGCCGTGCGCGAAGTCGCCGTCGCCGTCGACTCGAAAGGAATGATCGGCGGCCAGGTCGCGGACATCATCACCGCCGGCACGAACGAAACGAGCGCCGAGCTGCTCGACTTCATCCATCGCAACAAGACCGGCAAGCTGCTGACCGCCTCCGTCGTCCTCGGCGGGCTGCTGGCCAACGCGCCGGACGACAAGATCGCCGCTCTTCGCCGCTACGGAGATGCCGTCGGCCTGGCGTTCCAGATCGTCGACGATCTGCTCGATCAGGAAGAGGACGCGGCGACGCTCGGCAAGACCGCGGGGAAGGACCTTGCACAAGGCAAACTGACCTACCCGGCGCTCTTCGGCACGGACGCGGCGCGGGCCCGGGTGGAAACGCTGCTCGAAGAGGCTCTGCACAACGCTGATATCATCGCTGGCCCGGTGAACTATCTCGCAGGGATCGCGCGTTTCATCTGCGAACGGCGATCGTGAGGCGCCGAAGCTGCCATGACGCTCCTCGACTCCATCAACTCTCCGAAAGACCTTCGGAAACTCGATCGCAAACAACTCCCTGAGCTGGCGGGCGAGATCCGCCACCGCATCATCGATGTGGTTTCGCGCATCGGCGGCCATTTCGGCGGCAACCTCGGCATCGTCGAGCTGACGCTGGCGCTCCACTACGTTTTCGATACGCCGCGCGATCAGATCGTCTTCGACACCGGACATCAGACCTATCCCCACAAACTGATCACCGGACGCCGCGATACCTTCGACACCATCCGCATGCACGGCGGCATCTCCGGCTTCTGCAAGCGCGAAGAGTCGGAGTACGACGTCTTCAACGCCGGCCACGCTTCGACCTCCATCTCCGCCGCCCTCGGTATCGCCGTGGCGCGCGACATCAAAGAAGAGAACTACCGCGTCGTGGCCATCATCGGCGACGGCGCGCTCTCGGGCGGCCTGGCGCTGGAAGGGCTCAATCAAGCCGGCCACCTCAAGCGCAAGCTGGTGATCATCCTCAACGACAACGACATGTCGATCTCGACCAACGTCGGCGCCATGTCGGGCTACCTCAACGGGATCATCAAGGGAAAGACGTACAACCAGGCCAAGGACCTCGCCCGCGGCCTCATGGATCGCATCCCTCTCGTCGGCGGAAAGATCCACGGCATGGCCAGCGACATGGAGCAGCTCTTCAAACACATGATCGTGCCGGGCACGCTCTTCGAGGAGCTTGGTTTCAAGTACCTCGGGCCGTACGACGGACACGATCTCAACTTCCTGATCGATCTGTTCGAGAAGAACAAGGACTACAACGGCCCGCTCCTCGTTCACGTGATCACGAAGAAGGGGAAGGGCTACGTGCCGGCGGAGAACAAGCCGATCTGGTCGCACGGCGTCACCCCGTTCGATATCGCTTCCGGCGAGGTGGTGAAGTCGACCAAGACGTCGCCGCCGAGCTACACGGCCGTTTTCGCGGAGACGATGATCGAGCTGGCCAAGCACGACCCGAAGATCGTCGGCATCACCGCGGCCATGCCGGACGGCACAGGGATGGACAAATTCGCCAAGGCCTTCCCCGACCGGACCTTCGACGTCGGCATCGCCGAAGAGCACGCGGTGACGTTCTGCGGCGGGCTGGCCACGCAGGGGATGAAGCCGATCGCGGCGATCTACTCAACCTTCCTGCAACGCGCCTTCGACCAGGTCTTCCACGACGTGGCCATCATGGATCTGCCGGTGGTCTTTGCCCTCGATCGGGGCGGCATCGCCGGCGCCGACGGACCGACGCATCACGGCATCTACGACATGGCCTACCTGCGCATCTTCCCGAACATGATCTGCATGGCCCCAAAGGACGAGAACGAGCTGCGGCACATGCTCAAGACGTCGTTCGAAACCGGCCATCCGACGTCGGTGCGCTACCCACGCGGCAACGGTTTCGGCGTGACCATGGACGCCGAGCTGCAGTCGCTGCCGGTCGGCAAGGGCGAAGTGCTGCGCGAAGGCGAGGCCGCCGCGATCTTCGCCATCGGCAACGAAGTGTGGCCGTCGGTGCAGGCCGCGGAGATCCTGGCAAAGGAAGGGATCGAGGTCGCGGTCATCAATGCCCGTTTCATCAAGCCGCTCGACGACGAGCTGATCACGAAGTACTGCCGCCCGTTCGCGCGCGTCATCACCGTCGAAGAAGGCTCCCTCGCCGGCGGTTTCGGCTCGGCGATCATGGAACGGGTCCAGCAACTCGGCATCCGCGACGTCCAGTTCCACCGCATCGGTATCCCGGACGAATACGTCCACCACGGCGCGCAGGACGTCCTCCGCGCGCAATACGACCTCGATGCGAACGGGATCGCGAAGCGGGTGCGGGAGTTCGTGGGGGAGAGGGTGAGCCCCGACGAGATCGATCCTGAACTACGCGCACTGAATGCTCGTGGCGCCACGCTCGGAGAAGTGGCTGCCCATCTGTTCAAAGATGTTCCGGATCAGGAGCTTGAACGGCTGCCCGGCGCGGACCACGTCGATGACGTCGTCTACGGTCTTCGCCGCACCGCGACCAAGTAATGCAACGTCTTTTCATCGACACCTGGTACCTCATCGCGCTCGCTGATCATCACGACTCTCATCATCGTCAGGCCAGTCGTCTCAACACCGCCATGGCGGGCGCTCAGTTCGTCACGCACGAGGCGGTGTTGAGTGAGTTCCTGACCTACTTCGCCGATGGCGGACGCGGCTCCCGTTCTCAAGCTGTCGCGCTCGCCCGTCAAATCCTGCGACGAGCGGATTGCCGTGTTGCTCGTGCCAGCGATCTGTTTGCCGCCGCGCTCGACCTTTACTCCAGCCGGCTCGACAAGGCCTACTCGCTCGTTGACTGCATGTCGATGTCGCTCATGCGCGCCGAGGGCATCACACACGTCCTCACCAACGACCATCACTTCCGCCAGGAAGGCTTTACCGTCGTCAACGAATGAAAAAGCAGCGTCTCGACGTCGCCCTCGTCGAGCGTGGGTTGTGCGACACGCGGTCGAAGGCGCAGTCGCTGATCATGGCCCGCCGGATCCTCGTCGACGGGCGGCATGTCGACAAGGCGGGAGCGAGCGTTTCGGATGACGAAGAGCTTTCGATCGAAGCGCTCGAGCATCCCTGGGTTGGCCGTGGCGGGATGAAGCTCGCTCACGCCTTGCGCGAGTTCGGCATCAGCGTCGAAGGAAAAATCTGCGCGGACGTCGGCGCATCCACGGGCGGCTTCACCGACGTCATGCTGAAGAACGGCGCGAAGAAGGTCTACGCCGTCGACGTTGGCTACGGGCAGCTCGACGTCTCGCTCCGCAACGACCCGCGCGTGGTCAATCGCGAAAAGGTCAACGCCCGATTTCTCACCGCCGCGGACTTTGACGACGTCATCGAATTCGTCTCCATCGACGTCTCCTTCATCCCGCTGAAACTGATCCTCCCTGCCGTCACCACGTTCCTGCGCGGCGAGCTGGTGGCGCTGATCAAGCCGCAGTTCGAGGTCGGCAAGAGCGACGTCGGAAAAGGGGGGATCGTCCGCGACGAGACCAAGCGCGCCGCCGCGGTCGCTTCCGTCGTCACCTCGGCACGTGATCTCGGGTTTGACGTCAGTGGCGTGATCAAGAGTCCGATCAAGGGCGCCGAGGGAAATGTCGAATTTCTGATGTATGGGGGGAATCTGCGCGATCGGGCCATCTAATGATGGGCAGTCGGATTTCAGAGGTGAGCCGCACTTCGTCTGGGTCGTGCGGTTTGGCGAAGAATCCGGCTGCTGTTTTTTTAGGCGCGGAGTTGCAGGTACTCGCGCAGCCCTTCTTCCCACGATTCCGGCGCCACGCCGGTGAGCCGCTCGTAGCGCTCGGTCGACAGCACCGAGTACGCCGGCCGCTTCGCGGGACGGGCGAAATCCGCACTGGAAACGGGAAGCACCGTGACCGCGTCGCCGGCGATCGCGCCCGCGAAATCGAACCACGTGCACTCCGGCATATCGGCGTAGTGGACGACGCCCCGCGCATCGGCATCGTCGTACGCCAGCCTGGCGATGCGAATGATGGCCTCGGCCAGGTGCGGCGTATACGTCGGCCGTCCGTGCTGATCGTTCACCACGCGCAGCGGATTGGTTCCTTTGCGCACCTGATTGCGGATCGCCTCGACGAAATTCGGGCCGTGGATGCCGAACAACCACGCCGTGCGGAGGATGACGTGCTTTTCCGCCCCGCTCGCGGCGTGTTCTCCGACCAGCTTCGAGCGCCCGTACGCGGACAGCGGCGCGGTCGCATCGTTGACCTCGTAGGGCGTTCGTTTCGAGCCATCGAAGACGAAGTCGGTCGAGAGCTGCACGAGCAGCGCGTCCACGTCGTTCGCGGCGTTGGCGAGAAACTCGACCGCGGAACCGTTGATCGCCGTCGCCAGAGGCTCATTCGCCTCGGCATCGTCGACCTTCGTGTACGCAGCGCAGTTGACGATCACATCCGGCTTCGCGCGGCGAACGACATCGCGGACCGCCTGCGCGTCCGTGATGTCGAGGTCCGCCTTCGTCACGGCGACGACGTGTTCGTCGCGCATCTCCAGCGCCGCGCAAACGTCGCGGCCCACCATCCCGCCCGCTCCTGTGACCAGCCAGCGAAGCGTCACGCGTACTTTCCGCCGTCGGTCTTCAGCTGCACCTTGATCTGGCGCGGCTCGCGCGGAACGATCAGGCCGAGGGCGAAGAACGCGTAGAGGATGCGCGCGTTGTCAGAGGCAGTCAGCGGCGGCGTGTTCACCAGCTCGTAGAGGACCTTGCGTCCATCGACCGCATCGAGCAGGTGCTGTTCATCCTCATCCAGCGCCAGCCCCTCGGCGTGCCCGGTCGCGCGCGTGAAGAGCGTCGTCTTCGTGCCGAGGCGGGCGACCAGAGCGCGGGCCTCGGCGACGTGACGGACGCCGCGCAGAATCGCCATCGGAACCGGGATGTCGACCTTGATGAACTCCTGTTTCTTGTCGCGGCCGGCGGTGAAGCTCACCGTCCCCATGTCCCAGCCGAAGACCGGCCAGATGATCTCTTCGATCTGTTCGTGAACGGCCACGAAAAGATCCCGTGGCGAGAGGATCTTCATCTCCACGAGCGTGGCGCCGTGACGCGTGCCGTTCGCGCGTGCGCGGGCGAGGCTCTCTTCATACTGGCGGCGGGTAATGCGTTCCTCGCGAAGGAGCTTGTCGCCGAGCGACTCGCCGAGCTGGTTGGTTGTGGCGAAAACGATCTGGCCGTGATCGAGATAGATCCGCTTGATCTCTTCGCCGCGTTTGCAGTCGACGCGGCCCGGAGCGCGGTATCGATGGATCTTCACCAGAACCTCGGCAAGAGGCATCTGGGAAATCTCCGTCTGATAAAGCGGTGCTGCCGGCTCCGGCGTCAATGGCACAAGAGAACCTCAGAAGCGCGGATTTTACGCGTTCTTCTTCTCTTCCAGCGTTGCCGGTTTCTTTTCTTCACGATTCTTCAGGCCATCGCGAAAGTTGGAGATGCCCTCGCCGAGGCCCTTGCCGAGCTGCGGGAGTTTCCCGGCGCCGAAAACGACCAGGATGATGGCGAAGATGATGAGCAGCTCAGGTACGCCTAGTGAACCGAACATTGAGTAGCCTCCGAAGTGGTTGCCGCGGCGGCCCCTGAATCCCGCGTTGACGAACCGGCAAAGTGTATACGAATCGCTGTCCGGGCTGCATAACAACCCTCTTCTGCTCATGGATTTCGCGCCGGAAAACGGCTGTTACCATGCGCCCGAATGATCGACCTCACCGGACTCAATCCTCAGCAGCGCGACGCCGTGACGCACGGCGAAGGGCCGTTGCTCGTCCTGGCCGGCGCCGGGTCCGGAAAGACGCGCGTGATCACGTATCGCATCGCCTGGCTGATCGGCGAGCTCGGTGTGCATCCGACAAACATCCTGGCCGTGACGTTTACGAACAAGGCCGCCAGCGAGATGGTCAGCCGCGTCAGCCATCTCGTTCCCGGCAGCGGCGCCCGCGCGCACGGCAGCCTCTGGATCGGCACGTTCCACTCGACCTCGCTCCGGATGCTGCGCCGATATGCCGACCGCCTCGGGTACACGAAGTCGTTCGCGGTCTACGACACCTCCGACCAGCTCACGCTCGTCCGCCGCTGCATGCGCGAGCTGCAGATGAATGACGAGGCCTTTCCGCCGCGCTCGATCCTGACGCGGATCTCGAACGCCAAGAACGAGCTGATCGGGCCGGCTGAGTACGAGAAGGAGAACCTCGACTTTTTCGGCTCGCGCGTCGCCGAGGTCTATCGGACGTACCAGCGCCGGCTCAAAGAGTACGACGCCATGGACTTCGACGACCTCATCGGCAACTACGTGGCCCTCATCGAAAAGAACGAGGACATCGCCGAAGAGATCCACAACCGCTTTCAGCACCTGCTGATCGACGAATACCAGGACACCAACCGCGCCCAATACATGCTCATCAAAGCGCTGGCCGGCAAGCGGCAGAACATCGTCGCCGTCGGCGATGAGGACCAGTCGATCTACCGGTTCCGTGGCGCCGACATCAACAACATCCTCAACTTCGAGCGCGATTTTCCCGGCGCACGGATCATCAAGCTGGAGCAGAACTACCGTTCGACCGGCAACATCCACGACGCCGCGACCGGCGTGGTCGCCAACAACATCGCCCGCAAGGGGAAGACGCTCTTCACCGACTCCGGCAGCGGCGAGCCGGTGCGCGTGGTCACCTGCGCCAACGAGCGCGAAGAGGCGACGTTCGTGATCGACAAGATCAACAGCATGCGGGCGCGCTACAAACTTTCGGACTACGCGATTCTCTTTCGGACGAATGCGCAGTCGCGGCCGTTTGAAGAAGAGCTGCTGCGCGGCAACATCCCCTACTCCGTCGTCGGCGGGGTGAAGTTCTACGAGCGGGCCGAGATCAAGGACGTGCTCTGCTTTCTCCGGCTGGCCATCCGCCCGCACGACACGCCGTCGATCGAGCGCGTGATCAACGTCCCGTCGCGAGGCATCGGCGACACGACTACGAAAGCGCTGAATGATCAGGCCACGGCGCAGAACGTGACGTTGTGGACCGTCATCGAAGGCGATCTCTCCTTCCTGCCGCCGCGCGCTTCGAAGGCGGTGAAAGAGTTTCGCGAGATCGTTCACGACCTCCAGCGCGCCTCGAACAATCCGCTGCCGGAGCTGTACGACTACCTGCTGCTGCGCACCGGCTACCGGCGGATGCTGCAGGAGTCGCGCGACGTGCAGGACGAATCGCGCCTGCAGAACATCGACGAAATGATGAACTCCGCCCGCGAGTATTCGGAGCAGAACCCGGGCACGACGCTCGGCGATTATCTCGACTCGCTGACGCTGATGTCGGATCTCGACAAGTACGAATCGCAGAAGGGCGTGACGCTGATGACGCTGCACGCCGCGAAGGGGCTGGAGTTCAAGGTCGTCTTCCTCACCGGCATGGAGGAGGGCATCCTCCCGCATTCGCAGTCGAAGGATTCGAACGAGGATCTCGAGGAAGAGCGCCGGCTCTGCTATGTCGGCATGACCCGCGCCCGCGAGCAGCTGTGGTGCGTGCATTGTCAGGAACGGCGGCTTTTCGGGCAGTTTCGTGAGCAGAGCCCGTCGCCGTTCATCACCGAGATTCCGGAGAACGTGCGCGAGGAAGTGCGCATGGCCCGCGCGCGCTACGTACCGGAAACTCCGTCGTGGCGCGAACGGCCTGTCGGTGCCTATGACCGCTACTCCGGCGAGCCGCGGCGCCAGCCGTCGTACACGCGCCCCTCTTCGCCGCCGCCGCGTCCGGCCGCGCCACCGCCTCCGCAGCAGCCGCGTAAGAACGACTCCGTCAACGGCGTGCTGTCGTTCTTCAAGGAGTCGCCGGTGCAGCTCGATCCGGCGGCGTTGCGTCCGGCCACGCCGCCAAGCGCGCCGGCTACGCTCAAACGAGGTCAGCGCGTCCGCCACGAACAGTTCGGCGACGGCACCATCCTGACGATGGAAGGCTCCGGCCCCGAGGCCAAGCTGACCGTCTACTTCGACCGCGGCATCGGCTCGAAGAAGTTCATCGCCAAGTACGCGAAGCTGATGCGGATCTGATCACGCGGAGACGCGGAGGAAAGCGATAATCCGCCGGTGCTCCCGCTCGAAGGCCTCCTCGTCGCCGATTTTTCCCGCGTCCTTGCCGGCCCGCTGGCTACGCAACTCCTCGGCGATTGGGGAGCGCGCGTGATCAAGATCGAAGAGCCGCGCGGCGATGAGACGCGGCGATGGGGACCGCCGTTCGTCGGGGACGTCAGCGCGTACTTTCTCTCGATCAATCGCAACAAGGAGTCGGTCACGCTCGATCTGAAATCGGACGAGGGCGCCGCGGCTGCACGGCGGCTCATCGAACGGGCGGACGTCGTCGTCGACAACTTCCTGCCGGCGCAGAAAGAGTCGTTGTACTTCGCGCCGCGAACGATCAACCCGCGGGTCGTCCACTGCACGATTGCCGGCTTCGACAGCGACACGGATGATGCCGACACACCCGGCTACGACCTCCTGGCGCAGGCGGGATCGGGACTGATGTCGATCACCGGCGAAGCGGAGGGCGAGCCGATGAAAATCGGCGTCGCACTCGCCGACGTGATCACAGCGCACTACGCCTTCGGCGCGATCTGCGCGGCGCTTCGCGGGCGTGAACAATCAGGCGAAGGGGCATCACTCGAGGTCTCGCTCTTCAGTGCGACGGTCGCCTCGCTGGTCAACATCGCCCAAAACGTGCTGGTCACCGGAAAGGAATCGGAGCGATTCGGCAACGCCCATCCGTCGATCGTGCCGTATCAGGTCTTTCACGCCAGCGACCGGCCGTTCGCCATCGGCGCCGGCACCGACCGGCATTTCGCGCAGCTCTGCGAGCGCGTGCTGCAGCGTCCGGAGCTGGCGCAGGACAAACGTTTCGCCACCAACGTGCAGCGGGTGAAGCATCGCAAGGCGCTCGTGAAGATTTTGGAAGACGCGTTCCGCAATCGCACCGCGGCGCAGTGGGTGGGGCGCTGCAAGCGAGCATCGATTCCGGCGTCACTCGTCCGCGGCGTGCGCGAAGCGCTTCGCGGTCCGGAAGCGCGCTCACTCGTCACCACCGTCGAACATGCCGGCATCGGCGCCTACGACGCGGTGCGCAATCCCGTTCTCATCGATGGGCAACGCCTCCCGATCGGTTCCCCGCCGCCGGCGCTCGGAGAGCACACCGCCGCCGTTCTGCGCGAGCTCAGCGCTTCGCGTACGAAAAAAGCAGCAGCACGAAACAGCCGGCCATCACCACGGCCAGCACGCCGATGATGGCCACCACCGCGCGGAAGTCGCGTCCCTCCTTCGCGGAGGGCGCGAACGCGCGAAACGCGAAGTATAGGCCGGCCGCGCCGATGACCATGATCGAACCGCCGACCAGCACCACGCGCAGCAGGATGTTGCGGAACTCGGGGTCGACGCCGATCAAGGAAGGGTCACCGTGCGCACGCTCAGCTCGGACACCAGGCGGATCATGCGCCGCCCTTCCTCGTCCGCCTTCTCATAGGCGACACAGAGAACTTCGAGATCGGCTTCGTACTCGTACGCGGCCACGGTGAAGCCGTCGGGTGGCTGGGCGGGGTCGGTGGTCGGCCTGCGGAGCCACTTCCCATCCGGACGCAGGCGGTAGCTCATCAACCCTCGCACGCGGGCCCGGCGCGCGCCGCCGACTTCCGACAATGGCAGGGCGTCGTCGACATGCCCCGTTCCGCTGGCGTTGGCTTTCTGCGATGCCAGCAAATTACCGACGAACGTGGCCATCAAGTCGTGCAGCCGGGCCTCGGAATCGCCGACCGGCCGGGCAAAGCGAACGCCCGTGTGCGAGAGGGCGTTCGTGCTCGAGCGGCGCACCACCTGCGTCCGCGCCACCTCGCATTCGAACTCGATGTCCTCGGTGTGCCAGCGAAATTGCAACCGCAACCGTGCATTCGGCGTCGTAACACCGTAGTGTTCGACAAACGCACCGGCCACGCCGAGGTCGAGAATGAGGGCGTTCTGGCCATCGAGAGTGCCCAGAATCGGGCGGGCCAGCCGGAGGCGTTGGAAGATTCTGCGATCGTGTTTGAGCATGGGGGCGGAAGCGAAGGCAAGCATATTGCTGCATTTCGCGTTTTGCGTCCAAGGAGGATCGTGGCACAACGAATCCCTGAGCGGCGAAGCATCTGGCGCGTAGGTCCGGAAAGCACCTGGACCACGGTCGTGCCGGTTGTCTTCATCATCGTGTCGCTGCTGAGTCTCGCCGTTCTGCCGGTGATCTTTGACTCACACACAGCCAAGATGCGGCAGGAAATCACGGCGGTCGCTGAGCCCTCGCGTTCCGCGGCCAACAAGATCCAGTCGGACCTCTCCACCGAGCTCGATGCCGTCATTGCGTGGCAAGCCACCAATCAAAACCAGTTTCGCGACAGATACCGCGATCTGGTCAACGATCAGCGCATCCGGTACGCGCAGCTGGGCAGGCTCGGAGGGCTGCTCGGTCCCGAGGTGCGAGACAACCTGCGAAAGCTGAACAAGGAAACGAGCGAATGGCATAGCGACGTGGCAACGAGTGGCTTCGTCGATCGGCACATGCCCTCCGAGGTCTTTCTTTATCAGCTATTCGAGAAACATCCTTCGTACGACGAAGCACTCGTAGCCGCCGTCGACCTCGAGGAATCCATCCAGAACGCGATCGATGATCGCCGCACCAGGATCCGCGACGCGGAAAAACTGAGCGCGTCGCTGGAGATTATCCTCACCCTCCTCGCTCTCACCTCGGCACTGCTCGTTGCCGGACTGGGACGTCAGATGCGGCTTCTGGCGCGCGAGGCGATGGCGCAACGGCACGACGCCGAGCACGATGCCGCCGACGCGCAACGCGCGCGCGCCGCGGCCGAACGGGAGGAGCGGCGGGCCGCTTTTCTGGCGACGGCGGGGCAGGAGCTTGCGGCATCGCTCGATTACGAGCACGCCATCGCCACGCTGGCGCGGCTGATCGTGCCGAACATCGCCGAGATCTGCATGATCGATCTCGCCGAATCGGATGGCGCACTGCGCCGCGCCGCCGTGGCCCATCGCGATGCCGAGCGCGAACGAGCTCTGGCCGTCCGCGTAGGAGAAGTCATTCGCCCCATTCCCGATCCGCTGCCGTCGGTGATGGAAAAGCGCGAGACGCGGATCATCGGCAACGTCTCTTCGCTGATGGAGTACGGCGGCGTGCTGCCGGAAGAGCGGCGCTCGCTCATGGCCGTGCCGCTGGTCAGCCGCGGACAGACGCTCGGCGTGATCCTGGCCGCGGCCGCGGAATCGAAGCCGTTCACGCAGGAAGACGCGTCGCTCCTGGCCGAGCTCTCCCGTCACGGCTCGCTCGCCATCGACAACGCCCGGCTCTATCTCGATTCACAGCAGGCGGTGCAGGCCCGGGAAGAGGTGCTGGCCATCGTCTCGCACGATCTCCGCAGCCCGCTCAACGCCGTGATGCTGGCGGCGTCGCTGCTGCAGACGTCCGAGAGGATCGATCCCGACGACCGCGAGCAGTTGGAGATCATCGACATTTCCGCCAAACGGATGCAGCGCCTCATCGAAGACCTGCTCGACGTCACCCGTCTCGAAGGCGGAAAGCGCTTGCCGATCGATCGTGCACCGGTCGACGTCAAGGCTCTGTTCGAGGAAACCTACGAGATGTTCAAGTCGCAGGCGGCGTCGAGCGAGATCTCCCTGCAGTTCCACATCGACGACGTGCCGGCGGTCTACGCCGACGGCCATCGCACGATGCAGGTGCTGTCGAATCTCATCGGCAACGCCATGAAGTTCACACCACGCGGCGGCATGATCACCTTCCAGGCGGAGTCGCGCGGCTCCAGCGTGATGATCACCGTTACCGACAACGGTCCCGGCATCCCGAAGGAAAACCTCGGCGACATCTTCAATCCGTACTGGCAGGCCAAGCGCACCGCCCGGCTCGGCGCGGGCCTCGGCCTGCCGATCGCCAAGGGGATCGTCGAGTCGCACGGCGGCCGGATCTGGGTGCAGAGCGAGCCGGGGAAGGGAACGAAGTTTTCGTTCACGCTGCCGGTGGCGATCGATGCCGCCGCGCCGGCGACTACCGCGCGATGAGCGACGCCTGCATCCGCGCCGCGGCGGCGTAGCGTTTCTGCACGCGCTGCCGGTACTCGCTGCTGCGGGCGGTGACGCGGTGCACGTAGTCGATGGTCTCGGGATAATCCGGAATCCCACCGCCGAGCCGCTCGACGACGCCTTCGCCGGCGTTGTAGGCAGCGAGAGCCGCTTTCTCGTTGCCGAACCGGTTGACGAGGTAGTGCAGGTAGCGCGTGCCGGCGGCGATGTTCGCGTGCGGATCGAACGGATCGTCGCAGCCCATGAGCCGCGCCGTTTCCGGAACGATCTGCATCAGGCCGCGGGCCTCCTTGTTCGAAACGAGGCGCGGACGAAAATCGGACTCGGATTCGACCACGGCGGCCACCAGCTCCGGCGCCAGCTCGTTCTTGATCGCTTCGCGATAGATGATCGCGCCGTACGGAACCTGGGTGCGGAAGAACTCTTCCTTGGCCACGTCCAGCGTGAATGCAACGGGCGCCTTTTCAGGATTCAGAAAGGTCTCGCGGACTTTCCGCGTGGTAAAGATCGGGAAGGGGCGGCTGCCGCTGCTCATCTCGATCGCTTTTTTCGCGAACGAGGGGAGCGAGAGGTTCATCGCATCCATGCCGATCGCGCCGAAGACCAGCGGCACGGTGACGACCAGCGCCACGCCGCGCCGTTTCGCGCCGCGCAATGCCCGGCGCCAGAGCGCGCGTTCGCGTCGCGCGTGGATCTGGCAGGAGCAGATGTCGCGGAAGTCCCGGTCGTTCAGCCTCATGGAATCGCCGATGGGCAAAAGCCGGACCAGTTCTTTACTCAGTTTGCTCAAGTCGTTCATTCCCTGTGAGATAAACTTTCACTCATGCCTTTCGAAGAGATTGATCGGAGACGTTTTCTTCTCCTCGCCGCCGCCCCTTTGCTCGTGGCACAAAAGGCTGCAAATCCACACGCCCGCGAATCGATGCTGCAGATGAATGGGTATGCGGTGAATGCGGAAACGCCGCTTGCGCTGCTGACCGATTACGTGACGCCGAACGAACTCTTTTTCGTCCGCAGCCACTGGATCCCGCGCACGCCCGACCCGAAGAAGTGGAGTCTGACGATCGATGGCGAAGTCGACCGTACGGCGCGTATGACGCTTTCGGAGCTGAAAAAACTCCCGCAGGTCGAAATAACCTGCGTCCTGCAGTGCGCCGGAAACGGCAGAGCCCTTTATTCTCCGACACTTCCGGGCGTGCAGTGGCGCTACGGCGCGGTGGGCAATGCCCGCTGGAGAGGCGTCCGCGTGCGCGACGTTCTCGACCACGCCGGCCTGAAACCGACGGCCAGACACCTCCACGTTTTCGGCAGCGATGATCCTCCCGGCAAGGTGCCGCCGTTTCATCGCAGCGTGGAGATGGAGAAGGCGATCGCCGACGGTATCCTGGCCTTCGCCATGAACGGCGAGCCGCTTCCGGTGGCCCACGGCGCGCCGCTGCGCCTCATCGTGCCCGGCTGGGCCGGCGATCACTGGATGAAATGGCTGGTCCGCCTCTCGCCGCAGGCGGAGCCGCAGAAGGGTTTCTACATGGAGACGGCGTACCGCTATCCGCTGGCGCCCGGCGCTCCCGGCGTGGCCTTCAAGCCTGAGGAGATGACGCCGGTGACGGAGCTGTTCGTCAAGTCGAACATCACCACCTTCCCGGCGAACGCGAAGGTGGGACGCGCCTACGACCTCCGCGGCTTCGCCTTCTCCGGCGCGCCGGACATTTTCAAAGTCGAGATCAGCGACGATGACGGCGCTACGTGGCAGGAAGCGGCGCTCGATCGCCAGCACCATCCGTACGCGTGGCGATTGTGGTCGTATCGCTGGACTCCGTCACGCGCGGGTGCCGCGCGCCTCTGCGCCCGCGCGACCGACAGTCGCGGAACCGTCCAGCCGCGCGACGCTGCGTGGAATCAGAGCGGATACCTGCACAACTCCTGGCACTTCGTCGACGTGGAGGTGGCGTCGTGAAGCGCATCGCCATCATCGTCGCCGCGCTCGTCGCCGCGTTCGCATCCGCGGCGACGAAGAAGCCTGTCTCCTACGATCCCAACCTCCCGGTGCTGGGGACGAAGTTTCATTCGTTGCCGGCCGGCAGCGGCAGGAAGCTGATCGAGGCGAGCTGTTTTCCCTGTCACTCCGCCGACATGCTGGTCCAGCAGCGATTGACGGAGAAACAGTGGACGGCGGAAGTCGACAAGATGATCCGCTGGGGCGCCGTCATGAAGGAAAGCGACAAGCTGGCGGCGGTGGCGTACCTTTCGAAGAATTTCGGACCGGCGAACAAGTTCACGCCGATCCGAACGCGTCCCGCCGGCTACTGACGTTAAACCGCGACCGCGACCTGCTGCTGTCCGCGAAACAACGCTTCGGTCTCCGCGTTGAGCAGCACCCACAGCGTGTAGATGCCGAGGAGCGTGCCGAGCGGGAAGCTGAGGATGTGAAGCACGCCGACGATGATGGCCACGACACGTGCCCACGGCCGGAACTTCAGCAAACCAATTCCCGCCAGCAGCCCCGGCAACGAAAGGACGATCAGAAAACCGGCGATGGCGGTGCCGACCGCACTGGTGATGAACATCGCTTCGTGATCGCCCGAGAGCATGCCGCCGAACATGACCACGCTGCCGATCCCGAATCCGACCAGGACGATGATTGCGCTGTAGACGATGAAGCACCAGCCGAGTATGCGAATGTGGTCTCTCATGATGATCAGTTGTACGCAGCGGTTGCACGAGAGTTGCGGCGGGCGGAACATGCTACGCTTTCGAGCGGTTTTCGAATCGAGTTCAAAAAGGAGGCTCGCCACTCATGCGTCATGTCGTCGCCGCAACCGCAGTGGTCGCCTTTCTCGGAACAGGGTTGGCCAGCGCGCAGATGAAGTCGGCCGTGCCGCCCGGGATGCAGCCGTCGTCGCCAACCGTTCAGGCGACGCCGATCCCGGCACCGCAGGCGCCGCTCGAGGCCGCGCGCCGGATTACCCGCGAGGAAGCGATCAAGCTCGTCAAAGAGAAGAAGGCCATATACGTCGATGTCCGGGCCAAGGATCAGTACGACCTCGGACACATCAAGGGAGCGATCAACATCCCTGTCGGCGACATCCTCACCCGCATCCGTGAGATCCCGCCGAAGACGTTCATCATCACGTACTGTGCTTGACAGAGTGAGCACACAAGCGCCCGTGCGGTGCTGGACCTCAATGCTCACGGAATCAAGAACACGGCCGCCCTCCTCGGCGGCTGGAGCGGCTGGAACGAAGCGAAGCTGCCGGTCGAATCGAGCGTGAAGAAGTAACGAGTCTGCAGGGCCCGGCGACACCGGGCCCTGTGCGTTACTGGATTCCCTTGAAAAAGCGGTGCAGGCGCGGCCGGTACCAATGCGCCCGGTCGAGCGAGAACGCCACCGCCATCGCTTTCCCGACGATGCGCCGGCGCTCGATCACGCCGATGTAGCGGCTGTCATTGCTGTTGTCGCGGTTGTCGCCCATCACGAAGTAGCGGCCCGCGGGCACCGTCATCGGTCCGTACGAGCGCATGGCCGGAATCTGCGGCGTGAACAGGACCTCGTGCGTCTTCCCGTTCAACGTCTCCTGGGCGATCAGCGACAGTCCCTGCTCCTCGTCCTCGCGCTGGCCGGCCTGCTTCAATTCCGCCGGCTTGCCGTTGACGAAGAGCTGGTTGTCGCGCAGTTCGATCTGGTCGCCGGGCAGCCCGATCACCCGTTTGACCAGCCGCACGCCATCCGCCGGCGAGAAGAGCACGACGATGTCGCCCCGCTTCGGGTCGCTCCATTTCGTGATCTCGATCAGGGTGAAGGGGACTTTGAGGTCGTAGGCCAGTTTGTTGACGACGACGCGATCACCCTCTTCGATGGTCGGTTTCATCGACCCGGTCGGCACGTCGTTCCAATCGGCCAGGGCGGACCGCAGCGAGCTGATGACCAGCAACATCAGGATGAAGACGCGTGCTTCGTAGAAAACCTTTTTTTTGTCCATGGATGCGTACGCACTTTTCGATCTAGGCAGTCTGATGCATTCGGTAGCAGCAGGCAGTTTGGGAGGCTTTCAACGCCTCGTTTGGTCCGTCGTAGTACTGAACTGAAGTCAATCCCCGGAGGACTTGAACGTCATGAAAAAGTTTGTCATTGCATTGATGGTTACGGCAACGGCGGCGATCTCTTTCGCCCAGACCGATGGCCCGCGCCAGTTTCATCCTCGAGCGCGCCGCGCGCGGCAGTTTGCCTCGCAGCTGAATCTCACCGACGCCCAGAAGCAGCAACTGAAGGATATCCGCTCTGCCGACCGTGAGCAGAACAAGCAGCTCTACGCCGATTTCCACGCCAAGTTGCAGCAGTTTCGCGCGTTGAAACGGGCCGACGACCCGGTCGCGAGCGATGTGAAGGCGCAGCTGGAAGCGATGCGGCCGCAGATCGCCGCGGCCCGCAAGGCCAGCCGCGAAGCGGCGCTCAACGTCTTCACGCCCGAGCAGCGCGCCCAGCTCAGGGAAGCTCGCCAGGGACACCGTTTCGGACGCGGCCAGGCCCGCATGATGCGGGGTGCCATCGCCCACGGACTCAATCTGACCGATGAGCAGAAGGCGCAGCTCAAGCAACTCCGCGAGACCACGGAACAGAACAACGCACAGCTCTTCGCCGACGCAAAGGCGAAACGGCAGGAGCTCCGCACGCTGACGCGGTCCGGCGATCCGCGCGCCAGCGAAGTGAAGGCGCAGCTGGAAGCGCTTCGCCCGCAGCTGGAAGCGGCGCGCAAGCAGCAGCACGAAGCATTTCTCAACGTTCTCACGCCCGAGCAGCGCTCGCAGCTCGAGCAGTGGAAGGCCGAGAGGCAGCTCAGGCGCCCCTCGAGCCGGTAGTCGTTCCTTCCCTTCCCTCGTTGAAAGGCGCCGCTGATTCAGGCTCAGCGGCGCCTTTCTTTTGCCGGGCCGGCACGGCCGGCGGCGTTGATTGCCTAAGGCTCGGCCGCCATCCCGAACAAATCACACACTTGGGAAACCGTGGCAAACTGCGGCGCCGATGTCGCACCGCACGTCCGTTCATGACCTGAAGAGCCTCGTGCTCTCCTTCCACTCGCTGATCGCCATCGAAACCGTGGAAGAAGATCGGGTGCGGTCACTGCTGATCGAGGTGGCCAACGACCTGCGGCTGCCGTTTTTCGAATGGTCGCTGACGAGCGGTTTCAACCGGCTGCGCGGCGCCACCATCACCGGCACGCAGGACGCCCTCGGCGCGCTGCATCACATCAATGAGATCGAGAATACCGACGCCATCTACCTGCTGAAGGACATGGCCCGGCATCTCGATAACCCGAACATCGGCCGCGCGCTGCGCGAACTGGCGCAGAAGCTGATGGCAACGCGCTCGGCCATCATCTTGACCGGCGATCCGCTCGAATTGCCGAAAGACTTCGAGGCGCTGGCCGTCCGGTTCACGCTGGAGATGCCCGACCTGACCGAGCTGCGCGACGTGGTCCGCAGCGTGGTCGATTCCATCAGCGCGCGGCAACGCGTGCAGATCGACCTCTCGCGCGATGACGCCCTCCGCCTGGTGCAGGCGCTGCAGGGGCTCACCGTCAACCAGGCCCGCCAGGTGGTGGCGCAGGCGATCGTCGAAGACGGCAGGTTGTCTGCCGCCGACATCCGCACGGTCGTTCGCTGCAAGGGCGAGATGATCGAGCGCGGCGGGATCCTCGAGTTTTTTCCGGCGGACGAGAACAGCTTCGAGATCGGCGGCTTCGCCCGGCTGAAGAGCTGGCTGGAGAGCGCCCGCGTAGGGTTTTCCCCCGAGGCGCGGGCACTCAACCTCAACGCACCGAAGGGACTGCTGCTGGTTGGCGTGCAAGGCTGTGGAAAGTCGCTGGCGTCGAAGTTCGTGGCGCGTGAGTGGGGTCTGCCGCTGCTGAAGCTCGATGCCGGCAGGCTTTACGAAAAGTACGTCGGCGAGTCGGAGAAAAACTTCCGCAAGGCCACGTCTCTGGCCGAGGCCATGGCGCCGGTGGTCTTGTGGATCGACGAGATCGAGAAGACCTTCGCCCAGGGCGGCAGCACCGACTCCGATGGCGGTCTCTCGCAGCGCCTCTTCGGCTCGTTCCTGACCTGGCTGCAGGAAAAGAAGGACGAAGTGTTCGTCGTCGGAGCGGCCAACGATCTGATGAACGTCCCGCCGGAGCTGCTCCGCAAAGGCCGCTTCGATGAGATTTTCTTCGTCGACCTCCCAACGCACGACGAGCGGATGGCCATCTTCACCATCCACCTCCGCCTGCGAAAGCAAACTCCCGGCGCCTTCGATCTGGCCGCCCTCGCCGACGCCACCGACGGCTTCAGCGGCGCCGAGATCGAGCAGGCCGTGATCTCCGCGCTCTACCGCTCGCTGCAGCGAAAGCAGCCGCTGACGATCGAGTGTCTGATCGATGCCGCGCGCAGCACGACCCCGCTATCCGTTTCGCGCGCCGAGGATGTGGCGAGGGTGCGGGAGGTGGGGAAGAGGTTCACGCCGGTGCGGTGACTTTTCAAACCACAGAGACACGGAGATCACAGAGCGCTCTGTGTCCTCTGCGTCTCGTGGTGGTCAGCTTCTCTGCCCCCGACGGTTCACGATCGACATGAACTCGTCCCTGGTCTTCTCATCATTCCGGAACTCGCCGCGCAACACGTTCGTCTCCATGAACGACGACTCCTGCTCCACGCCGCGCATGACCATGCACATGTGGATGCCGCCCATCCAGACGGCGATGCCGCGCGGCTCCAGGATCTGTTCGATCGTATCGGCCACGTCGTGCGCCAGGTGCTCCTGCGACTGCAGCCGGCGCATGTGCACCTCCACGATGCGCGGGATCTTCGAGGCGCCGATGATCATCCGCTCCGGGATGTAGCCGACGATGAAGTGTCCGAAGAACGGCAGGATGTGATGCGCGCAAAGCGTTTTGTACGTTCCGCCGATCACCACCAGGTTCTGGCAGGCCTGGTCGGTCTCCGAGCACGCCTTGCGGAACAGCGTCGTCAGTTTCTTCGTGTCCGTGTAGTCGTAGCCGCTGGTCATCTGCACCAGCGACTCAGCCCAGCGGCGCGGCGTGTCGAGGATGTTCTCGTCGCCCATGTTCACGTGGAGCAGCGAGAGCGCCTCGCGCAGGTGATGCTGCAGGCGTTCGCGGTCGACATTCGGGCGAGGAGAGCTGAGAATGCTGCGATCGTCGACGATCGCTTCGACCTCCGGAGCAATGGTCGAAGCAATGGCCAGATCGGTCGGTGCGTCACGTTTCATGGCCGCAGAGTGTATCCGTTGACAACTGAATGAGCGTTCATTCATAATGCCGGACGCCTGCCACCCTGGGGCGGCCTCGTTTTTGTAATCAGCCCCATCTTAAGGAGTTTCACCATGGCCGAAGTCAAGTCACAAGGCGCCGTCGATGCGATGGACGTTGCCGAAGGTGCGCGCGAGACCGAGTGGGAAAAGCCGTCGTTCGTCGGCGATCTGTTCCTCGGCAAACTGAATCTCGATCTCATCCATCCCTTCCCGGAACAGCCGGCGGCGGATCGCGCGGAAGCGGACGACTTTCTGGCCCGCATGGAGCGCTTCCTGGCCGAGAGCGTCGACGCCGACAAGATCGATGAACAGGGCGAGTACGACTACTCGCTGTTCGACGGATTGAATGAGCTTGGCGCCTGGGGAATGAAGATCCCGAAAGAGTACGGCGGCCTCGGGTTCACCGCAACTAACTACAACCGCGCCATCGGCCTCGTGGCGACGTGGTGCGGCTCGACCGTGGCCTGGCTCTCCGCCCACCAGTCGATCGGCGTGCCGCAGCCGCTGAAACTCTTCGGCACTGAGGAGCAGAAGAAGAAATACCTCCCGCGCCTGGCCAAGGGCGCCATCTCCGCATTCGCACTGACCGAGCCGGGCGTCGGCTCCGATCCGGCCAAGATGGAGACAACCGCGGTCAAGTCGCCGGATGGCAAGGGCTGGATCATCAACGGCGAGAAGCTGTGGTGCACCAACGGCACGAAGGCCGAGCTGATCGTGGTGATGTGCAAGACCGCCCCCAAGATGGTCAACGGCAAAGAGAAAAAGCAGATTACGGCGTTCATCGTGGAGACGAATTCGCCGGGCTTCTCGATCGAGCATCGCTGCCAGTTCATGGGCCTTCGTGGCATCGGCAACGGGCTGCTGAAATTCGATAACGTCTTCGTTCCGAACGAGAACCTGCTCTGGGGCGAAGGCCTCGGGCTGAAGCTCGCGTTGATCACGCTGAACACCGGACGCCTGACCATTCCCGCCGGCTGCGCCGCCGCGGGCCGGAAGATGGTGGACATCGCCAAGGATTGGTCGAACGAGCGCGTGCAGTGGGGCGCGCCGATCGGGAAACACGAGGCAATCGCCTCGAAGCTGGCCTGGATGGCATCGCACACCTTCGCCATGGAAGCGATCGTCTGGCTTACCTCGGGGCTGGCAGACCGCGGCAACGTCGATCTCCGTCTCGAAGCAGCCATGGCCAAGCTGTTCAACACCGAGGTGGCTTGGCAGATCAGCGATCACCTGGTGCAGATCCGCGGCGGTCGCGGATACGAGACCGCGCAGTCGCTGCAAGCCCGCGGCGAGAAGGGCTACCCGGTCGAACGGATCATGCGCGACATGCGCATCAACCGCATCTTCGAAGGGACGAGCGAGATCCAGCATCTTTTCATCGCCCGCGAAGCGGTCGATCCGCACATGAAGCGCGGCTTCAAGATCCTGCAGCCGGAGACGCCGATGGGCGAGAAGATCAGCGCCGCGGCCAAAGCGGGCGCCCACTACGCGGCCTGGTATCCGTCGCGCTACATCGGCTGGTCGCGTTTCCCGAAGTTCGGCGAGTTCGGAAAACTCTCCGGGCACATGGGCTACATCGAGCGCGAGTCACGCCACCTGTCACGCTCGATCTTCCACGCCATGATGCGCTTCCAGGCCAAGCTGGAACGGAAGCAGATGGTGCTCTTCCGCATCGTCGACATCGGCACCGACCTCTTCGCCATGGCGGCCGCGATCAGCTACGCCACGATGCTGGCCAAGAAAGGCGGCGAGGAGCAGAAGTACGCCATCGACATGGCCGACGTCTTCTGCCGCGAAGCGCGCATGCGCATCGACGCCAACTTCCACAATCTCTTCACCGACCACGACGACGCTGCCTACCGTCTGGTCACCCACCTGCTGAAGGGTGACCTCGACTGGTTCAAGGGCCAGGTCGTCGAGCCGCTCATGCCGACCGCGGAGCAGGTGGAAGAGGCGATGGCGAAGCTGGCGTAACCGGCGAAACAAGCGTAGCGCCGTCGGCCCGACGGCTGTACCGCCGCCGGCTCGGCGGCGGTACACAAAAAAACGAACTTCTCCTATTTCTCCCCCGCCGCCGGAAACACCGGCGTGATGTCGACAGGGATGTCTTTCAGCGTTCCGTTCACCGTCGTCATCTCCGGCGTTTCCTTGCCGTACTTGTCGAGCAGCGCTTTCGCGCGGGCGTAGTCGCCGGTCGCTTCGATGGTCAGGAGCTCGGTGGCCAGATCGCGGACGGCGTCGCGTGATTTCGCGAAATCGACGGTGTATTTGCCGCCGGCGGCGGGCATCACCGCGCCGTGCTCGCGCAGCCAGTTCCACTGAATCGCCGTTCCTCGGCCGTGCGCTTCGCCGACTCCGAATCGGGTGGAGCGGAACATCAGGCCGGCGTACGTCGCCAGCAGCTGCTTCTCGTCGAACGCCGTCACCAGGCCGTGCTTCTGCGCGTACATCAGATTCCAGACGCCGAGAACGTCGGCCTTGCACTCCTCGACGGTCGAGTAGAGCTCCTTGAGCGGGATGCGCACTTCGACGCGCTTGCCGTCCGGCCCCGTCAGAAAGCCGGGCCCGAGGCCGTGCGAAAGCTCGTGGAAGAGAACGTGATTGAAGAACGCGTCGAACGACACGAGGCTCGTCAGCGACGGATCGAGCACGCGCATGGCGATCGGCTTGCCGCTCTGCCGGAACTTCGCATCCATCACGTTCTTGAGCAGGACCTTCTTCGATCCTTTCTTCTCCCGCACCACCTCATCGTTCGGAAGATTGAAGGCCGCGGTCTGCACGCCGCGGCGGGCATCGCCGGCGGTGTAGAGCTCCTGCACCACCTTGATCGGCGACTCGCTGCCGCGGTTGGGATTCTTGTACTGCTCCGGCTCGGGAAGATTGCGCTCCATGTCCGGCAGCGCGTGGGCGTAGGCGGCCAGCTTGGCGCTCTCCGGCTTGTCGACCACGGTGACGAACGACTCGAACGAGGCTTTGTAGTTGAAGAGATTGTCCTCGTAGACCTCGTACGGTCCGATGACCACTTCGATGTTGCCGGTCAGGTCCATCCAGGCCATATCGCTCTCGCGATAGTCGCCCGAGGTGAGCGCATCGGCGCGCAACGCCAGGAAGCGCTTCAGCGCGCCGTCGTTCGAGATGTTGGCGGCCTCGCGGAGGTGCGTCGCTGCCTGAGCGAGGGCGTCTTTGTAATACGTCCCGTACGGGATACCCTTCAGATTGGCGCCGTCGCGGCGGACGACGGTGAAGAGTCCCTGCAGTTCATCCTTTTGATTCTGATGCGCGGCCACGTACTTTTCGAACTCGTCCTTGGTCATGTCAGGCGGATAAAAGGCCGCGCCGGCCGGCTTCTTCTCGGTGCCGATGAACGGTTCGTCGCCCTTCAGCCGGTCCCACGGACCTTTGTTGGCGATGAAGTAGTCGTAGGCGGCGCCGCCCTGTTTCGACAGCTCATCGCGCAGCGCCGGATTCTTTTCGGAGACCTGGCGCCAGTAGATCTCGTCGATCTGTTTCGAGGCCTCGATCAGCTTGGCCACGACCTGGCGCTCGTTGTCGTCGAGAAGGGCGTGGTCGTAATCGATGACGGTGCGCGGCAGCTGGGCCATGCGCTGGGCCACGTCGGGAGCGATCTTGAGTGAGCTGGCGGGAGCTTGCGTCGTTGGCTGCGTCATCTCGGCTTTCTGACAGGCGGCGGCGATCGCGAGAACGATCAGGAGTCGTTTCATGGCACTCTCCTTCGAAGAGGCGGGATTGTACGCGAGGCGAACGCTCTGCTATCGTCGCGCCACTTCCCTTGCCGAGGTTCTGCCGTTGATCATCGAGTGCAGCAGCTGTCACGCGCGGTACCAGTACGACGAGGAGCGCTTCGAACGGAAGCCGTCGAAGAAGATCAAGTGCGCCAAGTGCGCCACCGTTTTCGAGATCCAGAATCCCGCCTTCGCTCCGAAGCCCGAGCCGTCCTTCGGTGAATCGACCGCCGCGCGCCTCGACAAGACCCACACCCAGACGCCGCTGCCGCCGGAAGACACCACGGCCCAGGCCCCGCTTCCGAAAGAAGATACCGGGCCGGTTCCCGCCGCCCAGCTCCCCGTCGGCAGGCGGCTCTCCATCGCCATCATCGCCGGTGCGGACGCCGGGACGGTCTATCGTTTCGAGAAGCCGCGCATCACCATCGGCCGCTCCGGGGCAGACCTGATCATCAACGATAGCGAAGCCTCCCGCCAGCACGCCGCCATCGAAGTGCGCGACCAGATCGTCACCCTCGAGGATCTGAAGTCGACCAACGGCACGCTGGTCGACGGCGCGAAGATCACCGAGCCGGTGGAGATCCAGGACAAGTCCGAGTTCCAGATCGGCGGGACGACGCTGATGCTGATCGTGACCGAAGACAGTTAGTTAGTTCATCCTGCGCGCCCTGGGTTCACGGGATCATGCAGCGCGGTATCACTGGAGATCCTGCGGTCTTCGCGCAGGATAGACTTCCCAACAGTGAACGAGCTCAAGACCCTCTACCGCTACCGCCAGCTCATCGCTGCCCTCACCGCGCGCGATCTGAAGGCTCGTTACCGCGGCTCGATCCTCGGATTTTTTTGGTCGCTGGCCAATCCGCTGCTGCTGCTCACGGTCTACACCGTCGTCTTCACCTTCTTCTTCCCATCGAACGTCATCCATCCCTATCCGCTGTTTCTCTTCGCCGGAATCCTGCCGTGGACCTTTTTCTCCGCGGCCGTCCTGGAGTCGACGAATTCGATCTCCTCGAACGCGGGGCTGATCAAGAAGGTGATGTTTCCCGCCGAGGCGCTGCCGCTGGTGACCGTGGCCTCGCATCTGGTGCATTTCGCGCTGGCCATGCCGATCCTGCTCATCGCCGCGATCGGCTTTGCATTACACGGCGACATCACCCTGAGCGCGACCATGCTACTGGTACCGTTCCTGATGATCCTGCAGACCCTCTTCGTTGCCGGCATCGCCATGACCGTGGCCTCGGCCTCCGTTCTCTTCCGCGATCTGCGCGACATCCTGACCAACCTGATGCAGCTCGGCTTCTTCGTGACGCCGATCCTCTACCTGATCGACAAGGTCGTCTCGCGCCCCTTCCGGGCGTTGCTCCGTTTGAACCCGATGACGCCGTTCGTGGTCTCGTACCAGGACGTGCTTTTCTTTGGCCACGTCCCCGGCCTGGCCGACACGCTGCTGATGATCGCGTATGCGTTCGTGTCGGTGGCGATGGGGATCACGGTGTTCGGGAGGTTGCGGGATACGCTGGCGGAGGCGATTTGAAATGTCCGACTACTCCATCGCCCTCACCAACGTCTCCAAGTCCTACCGCCTGTGGGGACGCGGGTCGCAGTTCGCTACGCTCAAGAGCGCTCTGCTCAAGCGCGATCTGGCGATGACGCCGGAGACCAGCGTGGAGGCGGTGCGCGATGTTTCGTTTGCCGTCGATCGCGGCGAGGCCTTCGGCATCATCGGACGCAACGGATCGGGAAAGTCGACGCTGCTCAAGATCATCTCCGGCATCCTCAAGCCGACCACCGGCAGCGTGCGCGTGAACGGCCGCGTGGCGGCGCTGATCGAGCTCGGCGCCGGTTTCCATCCCGAGATCACCGGCCGCGAGAACATCTACATCAACGGCATCATGCTCGGCCTCTCGCGCAAGGAGATCGACGCCCGCTTCGATCAGATCGTGGCCTTCTCCGGCATCCCCGATTTCATCGACCAGCCTGTCAAAACCTACTCCTCCGGCATGTATGTCCGCCTCGGCTTCGCCGTCGCCGTCCACGTCGATCCCGATGTGCTGCTGATCGATGAGGTGCTCTCCGTCGGCGATGAGGAGTTCGCCGCAAAGTGCGTGGCCAAGATCCAGGAGATGAAGTACCGCGGCGTGACGCTGGTCTTCGTCACCCACCAGCTCGACCAGGTGCGCAATCTCTGCGACCGCGCCCTCTGGCTCGATCACGGCGAGCCGGAGACGATCGGCGATCCGGTGCGCGTGGTCGATGCCTATCTGCAGGCGGTGTCATCGACGCAGACTGCGCCGCCGCGAACGATCGAGAAGACGGTCGTCGAGACTCCACGCGAAGATCCGAACGAAGAGGAACGTTGGGGCTCCGGCGAAGTGATCCTCTCCCGCGTAGCCCTCGTCGATAACCGCGGCGACGAGCTCGTCGCCCTCGGGCCCGGCACTCCGGTCGCGATCGAGATGGAGGTAACGGTACGCGTGCCGCAGGACGATTTCGTCTTCGGCATCGGCATCTACCACGCCAACGGCACCTGCGTGTACGGCACAAACACGGACCTGGAAGGGCTGATGCCGGAGCGCCTGGAGTCGAACGGGCGCGTCCGCTTCATCATGCCCGCCCTCGACCTCGTCGCCGGCACCTACCGCATCGACGCCGCCATCCACACCCGCAACGGCCGCGCCTTCGACTACCGCCGCGGCGCCATCCGCTTCGTCGCCGGATCAAGGATCCACGACATCGGCGTCTACCGGCCGAAGCACACGTGGAAGTTCGAAGGGGGCATCGTCATTCGCGAAATCGATTTGGAGCAAAGGAATGTGCCGGTCGAGGTGGCGGAGGCGATGCGGGAGGCGCGGAAGCCGAGAGGGACGCGCTAAGTCACGGAAAGCTACGCTGCGCTGGCAGCGTCGTCCGCGGAGCGGAGCGTTTCTGGTGCGATGTCCGCACCGTTAGGCCAGCAGACGGTGCCGCCCTCGATGAAGAAGCGCTTGAACTCACGCTTGTCGACGAGAGGCTGAAAGACTTCACCGCCCAGCCAGCGTGAAAAATCGACGGTCTTCTTGGAGCCGTCCGAGAATTCAATTCGCAATTGATGTCCCCGAACGTATTTGGCGCTGACTACACGAATAAGCTGCTTAGCCATCTCTTACTCCAAAGGAGCGATCTTCTCTAACCGCTGCAGCGCCTTGGCGCGTTTCCAATTCATGGCAAGTTCCATCTCGTGTCGTCTCGCCCACTCTTGAATCAGCTTGCGAGCGGTGCTCGACCGGATCTCACCTTCAATGATCCGTCCGCGAAAATCGACCGACGCGTCCTGACCGTGATACTCGGCGTGAAAGTGCGGCGGAGCGTGGTCGTCGAAGTACATGCGAATGATGATCCCGAAGAACGCGGAGATGATCGGCACTGACGAAATCGTAGCAGAGCCGGGCTAATTTCCGCCCTTCACCCATGGCAACTCCCACCGCCCTTCCCCCTCGTCCAGTTTCGGCAGCGGGATTGGTTTGCCCTGTCGCTTGAGCTGCGTCAGTTCCCACAACTTCGCGTACTTCCAGAACGTGTAGCAGACGTGCATACCGACGGAGATCAGGCCGCGGGTGCCGTCCAGAAAGCCGAGATTGATGAGGAAGTCACGGACGAATTTGGCGATGGGGTGGCCGAGGATGCCGAGGAGGTTGGTGGTCTTGCCGTCGATGAACATCTGGGCGGCGCCCCAGTTCGCATAGCGCGTCATCTTGGCGATCATGTGATCGAAG
>Ga0157375_10000192_pt1 | contig 57300 bp, 84 predicted proteins | sample M35metaG_FD_115311 | JGI IMG/M metagenome (GOLD analysis project Ga0157375, IMG submission 115311) | Miscanthus rhizosphere microbial communities from Kellogg Biological Station, Michigan, USA - M3-5 metaG | ecosystem: Host-associated > Plants > Roots > Rhizosphere > Soil | place: USA: Michigan...
AAGAAGGGCTCGGTGAAGGACAGGTACTGGCAGTTGAACAGCGTCACAAGCTGCACCTGTTTGGGTTGCGATGAGGGTGGGGCGATGGCAGCAGCAGGGGTGGAATGGTCCTTGGTAAAAAGCAGCACCATGCCAATAGCAAAGAGCGCCCCACCGCCGAAGGCAATGGCATATCTAATGGGGGCGGGTAAGGGTGGCATAGGGAGGGTCGATGTAGGTGGCACTATGGTGTCAGGGGAGTCGTTGTTCATTTACTCGGTTATGGTTAACTGTGCATTGACTTGTTCTGCCCAGGGTTTGTTGAGTCGGTCCAGCTCATCAGCAATCGGTCGGAGCATGCTCGATGGGAAATTGCCTGAATTGGGCTCAGGATAGAAATAATAGAATCCATCAATCTCTTTGGCTATCTCGCCAAGCTTCGTGCAACTCATGTAGTGGACAAAAAACAAGTCGCTTTCTGGATCCTTGCGCGAAAACGTCACGACCGGTTTCTTCACTGCGAACCTTTCGATGCTTCCTTAATCAGCCGCCGCATCTTTCGTTTGATGATTAAGAACCACGGCTCCTGTTGTGGTGTATGCACAGTGTTCAGTAATTCTTCCACGCATTCGGCCGCGTGCTGGGTAATCAGCAGATCGAGCTTCTTTGGGGTCATGCCGCGGGGCTATTCAACAACTGGTGCACCCTGCGACGCTCAAATTCTCCATGGCACTTCCGGGACAGCGCCTCACCCATCCAGGGCGAGAGGCCGTAATCAGCCGCCTTGGGTTCATCGGTGCGGATGCGCCGCAACCAATCCCAATAGGCGATACAGAAATGCTCTTTCTTGCTCATAAAACCAACATGCGCACAAACCACATGACCACGACAGTTATGAAGCTGGCGATGCCAAAGACGACCCCGGCAAAGGTCACCAGCCGCATATCAACGTAGCCATTATCGCGATTAAGCGTCTTCATTCTGGCACCGTGCCACATTTGACGGCCTTTCGTCCATCCGTACTTTTCGGGACACGGCCGCGCTGGACTGATAGGCGCTTTCCTGATTCAAATAGAAGCTAGTGAATCCGCTGGCTCATTATTTACATCGATCTCGGCATGGCGTCGGCGAAGCCATTTCGCCACTTGATGGGAAAAGCATCGAGTCGCTGTCTTATCAACTCGCCAAGATTCTTGATGGAACTAAGCCGTCCGAAGATTTCGGCCTGTGGCTTATCGAGGACTGCATGCATAGGGCCGTAGAACTATCTCTGTCGCAGGTGCCTGCTATCGCGAGACGTGGGACCAGTAATCCGTCGGGCTTTAAACGCCTGCGGCGGAAATCAAAGAAATGACCCGCAACGAGATCAGGCGGCGAATGCCGAACGCCAGTGAAGCCTTTATCAAACGAAACGCAGAAGATTGTGCTGATGGTCCACCACCCAGTGCCAAGCCTAAACGCCCTTTTTGCCATGAGCCATTGGGTAAGGTTGCGCGAGAAGAAGAAGACTCAGGCCGCGTTCGCGTACGCATTGTTAGCTTTAGGAAAAGACTCATCGACCCCGACAACTTAGCCCCCAAATACTTTATCGACTGCCTACGATTTGCTGGTTTCATCCGAGATGACAGAGCGCAAGACATCGCCCTTGAAGTCAGCCAGCAAAAGGTCAAAAGTAAAGCGGAGGAATACACACGAATCGAAATTGAACCCATCGCCAAAAAGCCCGTCCAAACCATGACTCGCGCTGAGCTAATCGAGGCTTACTGGGCTACTTGCGGTTCATCGTGGAATCGCGCTGCCTTCGACGTGTTCATGGAGACGATAGACGAAGATTCCTTGCGTCAATACATTCAGATGGGCACTACTTAACTCCGCCATGCCTAAGTTAAAATCGCGCACGCAATTCCCGCCTCATGGTTTTAGGTACATAAACCCGGTGTTCGGCATGAAGAAGGATGATGAAGGATCGTTCAACGCTATTTGTCAGAAGGAACGCGCCCGCCGTATAGCGAATAAGTATCTATGCGAAAAGCATAACCTCAGCACCGACATCGGCGCAGTCGAGTATGATGTAGAACAACAGAATGTCGCTCGCTGCATTGCCCATGGCTGGAATGATTTTGTTGTGAGCGATGCCCCTGCTGCCTATGTGGCGCAAGACTCAAAAAAAAACAGCCGGTTCGGAAATGCTGTGGGCGCCAGTAAGAGAGTGGCTGCGGGAGTGGGGGTGCTTTTGGAATGGCTTGGAAGCTCAGCGAAGCCGGTGGATCAGGCCACGTCGGAGCATCGTGCTACGGTTTGCGCAACGTGCCCACAAAATGGGAAAGGCGGCTTGCTGGAATACTTCACAGGAAAAGCTGCCAGCACGATCAAGACGCAGATCGAAATCAAAAATGATTTGGCGCTCAAAACCAGTCATGACGCAGAGCTTGGAACCTGTCTGGCATGTATGTGCAAGCTTGATTTGAAATGTCACGTACCGCTCAAGCATATCCTCGCGCACACTTCGGACGAGGTGAAAACCAAACTCGATCATAGGTGCTGGGTGCTTCACGAAAATCCATGAAGACGCAGGAACAGCTTGTGCGCATGCAAGAGAACCTGCGCGTGTCCATGATGAGCCTGCAAGGCAGCGGTGCGCCTCCAGAAATCATCGAAAGAAGTGCTATTGCCTTAGCCTGCGGTGACGATGTGCTTAACTGGGTGTTGGAAAAGCCCAGCGAGTTGGCCAAAATTGAAGAGGAGTATAATCGCAAACTCAAAGAAATACGCACAGCCAATGAATAATGTCCCAGATGGTTACCCAACGGCAGAAGATGATCCTACTGGCTTGCGTCTCGACATCGGCACCAAAGACGGCGTGGTCATCATTCAGTACAGCAAGCCTGTCGTCGTGATGCATCTTACCCCGCAGCAGGTGCGATCCATGGCTATTGCGCTGCTCCAGAATGCTGAGGTGGCTTTGGTCCAAACGCTGCCGCTACCGCCATCACGAATCCCGTGATGCAGGTCGTCATCCCATTTCACTCGGGGGACGCAGAACAAGCTGCTGACTTGCTTCTGTGGATTGAGCAACTTGGTGGTGCGCCAGCGCATGAGGCTTTACTGATGGTGGATGGAGGAGTGCGCTGGGATGTGGTCATTGATCTCATAACGCTCGCCAACCGAGTATTTCGCCATGTCACAGTCATCGCACTTGAAGATTCAATTATCGGCTGGCCTCGCGGAGCCAATGCCTTGTTCCTTCGAGCCGCCGAACACTGCGCCGGCCTTAATCAACCCTTTCTCTGGCTCGAACCGGACTGTGTTCCACTTGCAAGAGAGTGGTTGGATCGAATTCACGGAATCTATGGCGAAGGATTTCTGGGCCATATCTACGAGTGCAACATCCCGGGGCTCCCGCGAAGGCTCCTGAGTGGAGTCGCCGTTTACCCACCCAGCGCCTATGCCCTCATTCATCCTTTCGTTGGTAACCAACCGCATCTTGCGTGGGATGTGTCGGCTGCTGAAGCGATTTTGCCTACAGCGAAAGACTCCTACTTATTTCACCACTTCTGGGGCGATAAAGACCTTCCTCCGACGTTTGCTTCGAGTAAAACCGACCAGTCGCCCATCAACACGCTTACCCTTGATCATCTACGCAAAGGTGCGGTGCTCTTTCACCGAAACAAGGACGGCACGCTACGCCAATTGGTCGCGCAGAAGTTAGGCATCACTGCGCTGACAAACTTCGTGGTGGTGCTGCCGGTCTGCAACTTGGATGCGGACCTCATGGGCAAGATGCTCGATTGGATCGGGATGCTGGGTAACTCGCAGACGCATGAGGCGTTGCTGTCCTACGATCATACTACGTTGCCCCGCTCGGTCTCCATGCTGTTCTCCAAGGCCAGCGCCTGTTTCTCCAAGGTTCACCAGACCGCTTACGCTGTGCCAAAAGGGACGCGGTTCCCACAGACTGCCGCATGGCAACATGCCGCCCGCACCATGCAGGCGATGGGCCGGCCGTGGCTGTGGCTTGAGGCAGATTGTGTTCCTCTGCGCTCATCGTGGCTGCATGAATTACAGACTGAGTATGATCGATGCGGGAAACCGTTCTGCGGCCCCATCGTCGTCACTCAGGGCCACATGAACGGGACTGCCATTTATCCGGCAGCTACCCCGACCATGCTTCCGCGCACCATGTCGCACGCCCTGAACGCCTGGGATTGCGAGTGCAAGGATGAGATGGGTGCCAATGTTTACGGCAGCAGGCTATGGTGTTTGGCGTGGGCCGTAGAACGAGGCAAACTTGTGCCGGATGGCGCTGGGGAATTGCCGAGCTTCCCACCAAATAGCCCGTTGCTCCACCAGATTCCTCGGGAAGCAGTAATCTTCCACCGAGAGAAATCGGGCACACTCATCGACCGACTGTACGAACGCTTATGATTCCAACCGATCTGTTCATCGCTACATGCGGTAAGGATTTCCCTTACCTAAGGTATTGCCTGCTCTCCATCGCCAAGTTCTGCAAGCGATTCAATTACCTGCGCGTGCTGGTTCCGGCTAACGATGCTGAAGCAGCCGAGAAGCTTATCGCTGAGTCCAACATTCCATTCCCCGCCAAAGCCTATGGCCACTGCGAACCTGAAGGTAAGGGGTTTTTATGGCACATGAGGCAAATCATGCATGCCGATACGTTTACTGACGCAGAACGCATCGCCCACTTGGACTCCGATTGCATCTTCACCAATCTGGTTGAGCCAAATAACTTCGCGATTGATGGTAAAATCATCCTGCGCTACGAGCCCTTCGCCACCATCAACAAGCGACATCCGGCGATGATGCGTTGGCAGGAATGCACTCAGGCTTGCCTGCGATTCCCGGTTCTCTACGAGACGATGCGTTGTCACCCTGGGGTCTTCCACCGGTCTACCTACGAACTGACTCGCAAATGCATGGAGATAGCCACCGGTCATCCGGTCGATGATTACATTCTGTCCTGTGAGAATGCGTTTCCGCAGACCTTTTGCGAATTCAACACGCTGGGCAATGTGGCCATGGAGAAGCAGCGCGACCTTTATCATCCGGTTCTACAGCGAAACGATAAGCCTGATCCGCCAAATAACCTGCAACAGATGTGGAGCCATGGCGCACCCGATATTCCGCAGCATATTTGGGTTGAAGGCATTCAGCGCACTATCATTCCCATCGACTTCATTGAGGAGGTTTTAGCTCGGGAAGCTCCTATTCCGCGTTGGATGCCAACTCCAGAGGATGAAGAGAGGATGACTCAGTGAAGATCACTCCATTCGGAGTTGCTGTGGTTAATGGCGACAGTCATCTGTCTTGCTGGATTGAGGCGCAGTGCAAACTGGACGTGGACGGATCCGCCCATGAGGTCGCCGCAGCATTCATCAAGCCGGGAGACGTGGTGATTGATGCTGGGGCCTGCCTTGGCGATCACACGGTTGTTTACTTAAACAGCGTCGGCCCCACTGGAACGGTGCATGCCTTCGAGCCGAACCCAATCGCCTTCGAATGCTTAGCCCATAACTGTCCAACCGCCGTGCTGCACAGGGAGGCATTGGGCGAGAAGCCATGGAGAGGTGACATTTCCATGGGGCAAACCGAGGAAGATCCTCCGCATGAAAACCTCGGGGCAGCCTGCGTCGTTCCGGTTCCGGGCGGAATCATTCGCGTGGTGCCGTTGGATAGCTTTAGGTTTCCAAGAGTTCACTTCATTAAACTCGACGTTGAGGGCATGGAGTTCGAAGCTCTCAAAGGAGCCAAGGATACGATTCGTCGGTGTCGTCCGATCATCATGGCTGAGTTCAACTTTCCGATGCTAAAACAGCGCCAGATTGCGCCAGATGACATCATTGGGTTCATGGCAGATTTTAATTATGGCTGGAGGCTTCGAGATGCCAACAATGGCTTCGATAAGATCCACACTGACATTTTGTTTCTCCCCAAATGACCGTGATCTATATCACACGCAAAAACCTATGAACATAACTCAAATCGCCCGAGTGGCGCATGAAATCAACCGAGCCTATTGCTTTGCTTTAGGCGACAACTCGCAACTCGCCTGGGGGTCCGCTCCAACATGGCAACGCGATAGTGCCGTGAAAGGAGTTGAGTTTCACATCAATAATCCAGGGTCGCCGCCATCTGCATCCCATGATGCTTGGCTTAAGGAGAAGCGGGATACTGGCTGGAAATACGGACCCGTAAAAGATCCGGAGAAAAAAGAGCATCCGTGTTTTGTTCCATACGATCAGTTGCCGGTTGAGCAGCGGGCCAAGGACTATCTCTTTAGCGCGATAGTGGAACAGCTTAAGCCGTACATGACATAAACGATGACGCTGCCAACCTGCCCTAAACAGTGCGAAGCCATGGCGTGGGGCTCTCACATGCCCATACTTCTTGAGGCCATTGGGAGAACAAATGGTGACGTGCTTGAAATTGGTGTTGGCCACTTCTCTACCCCGCATCTTCACCATCTGTGCGCCGGTATGAAACGAAGGCTCGATTCTGTAGAGCAGGCCAAAGATTGGCATGATGAATTCGCGGTTAAGTTCAGAAGCAATACACACTCCTTCCATCACGGCGAGTATATGGATGTGCTGCCGCTATTGGCTAAGTTGCCGTGGTCTGTGGTTTTCATCGACAATTCCCCTGGAGGCAAGGCGAGGTCTGATATCTTTGAGCTATTTATCGACCGAGCTAACTTTGTCATTGTTCACGATTACCATCTGGAAAACGAGGACGCCATCAAACCGCTGCTTACCAACACGCCGCACATGGTCTTTGACCTGTATCAGCCACCGACGCTATTAGCCTCACGGAAGACACTTGGCGAAGTTCTGCCTGATTTACATGAGCGCCATTGACGATCTTTTGGCCCTTGGAAACGACAAGATGGATAATGCTGGCATCACCCATGTCATGACCAATGGCGGCACTACGCCCTATGGAAGAGGAGCAGTCCCTAATCCGTTCGTCGAGCAGCAGAAGGAGTGGGTCAGGCGAAGAGAGCATACCGACGTGCTAAGGACGATTACCGACAAAATTGAGTCCTTATTTGAGCCTCGGTTTATTACCCCGCCGGAAACTTCCGAACTAATCGCCTCCATCGTCACCGCCAGCGGTGTGCTCAGGGTTCTTGAGCTTGGCACCTGCACTGGCTTTACCACCCTGCACATGCTGCGGGCCTTATACGGCAAGGCTGGGGCCTCCATTGTCACAGTGGACGCGAGACCCGCCCACGATCAGGAGTTCTTCGACCGATTTCCAATCCTGCGATTCGTCCAAGGTTGGACTCCTCACATACTAATCGATCTACCCGGTGCGCCGTTCGAGTTGGTCTTTGTGGACTCAGATCACTCGGTGGATCACACTGCTTTGGAACTGTCCTTTCTCTGGCCAATCACCAAGCAGGGAACCATATTTCTGTTCCACGATCTGCCTGAATGGCATACGCCAAGCAATCGTGTGGCTGTGCCTGTGCGAGATTATCTGCTCGGGAAATCCAGAGACGGCACCTTTCAAGGCGGGATTCTGCCGACCTGCGAACAACTGGATTGCCTTGCGGTCTGGGGACAAGGCTACCCGCCCCAATGTAACCCGCACCTTGGTATCTTTGTGAGGCGATGATAGCAATCAGCTCATTCCGGCCTTTGGACGATAACAAGGAAGTGGCCGCTAACCAGATCCTCGCCATCGACTCGTGGCGTGCGGTGTTCCATAACATCTTCCTCTTTGGTCCATTCGAATGGCGACTCGCCTGTCCGCGCACTACCTTCATTGAAGGCCCTGACTTCCCGCCGTTAAGCCTGCTTTACTTGATAGCCTCTCAATCCGAGGAACCTGCCGTCATCTTGAATGCTGATATCGTCGTTGGGCGACACTTGGTCGAAGCAGCCGACAAGGCATTCAGGATGGGAGCTTATGCGCTCACCAGTCGCCGCTACGAATACGACCCGGCCAATCCGGACTTCGCCTCGGCCAAGGTCGTGGACTTGGGTGCAGACTTCTTCTGCGCTCACAACTGGGTTTGGAGGAAGGCGTGGCTGGCTGTGCCGCCTCAACTTAGGATAGGTCATTCAATGTGGGATAATTGGCTGATGGGATTCCTAACCGTTAATTTCAAGAGGGCTTTTGTAGACATATCAGATTTTAAAGCGATCTTCCATCCTCGACATGGCTCCAGAAAACAGCCACACTCATTCGAACTCCCAAACGATAAATACATTCACAGCGGAGCTGGTTTTCCGGCCAAGTTGAAATGAACGATCCGCTCCATCGCGTCAATTACAGGAATAAAAATAGGGAGAAATTCAGAGAGGCTGGGAGACGGTATTATTGGGCCCATCGGGAGCGCATTCTTGAGAAGGCTAAGACGAGAAATTACTCCAAGGCTTATGAAGAGAGGCACCGGGAGAAGCGTAAGGCTTCGAAGCATCTAGCATATTTAAAGAACAAGGATGAAATCAGTAAGCGGGGGAAACTGTGGCGGGAGAACAACAAACCAAGAATTCGTGAAGGTCGGAGAAAAAGATGGCGCAAAGACCCTGACAAGTTTAGGAAAAAATGCAGAGATAGTTATTGGAGAAATGTAGAGAAACGTAGAATTTCTAGCAGAAAATATTCTTGGGGAAAAAGTCGAAGGAGATTGGCAAGGATTCGCGGCGGGGTAATAGACGAACGCGGCATTAAGCAGTGGATTGAAAAAGTGAGATCAAGTCCTGGTGGTATTTGCTATTACTGCAAGGTATTCACACCGGTTTCCATGATAGAGTTTGACCATATTATCCCCATATCCAGATCCGGCCCACATTCTGTCTCAAATCTTTGTGTGTCATGTTTGCCTTGCAACAGGAGCAAACATATGAAAACTCCAGGGGAGTGGCCGGAAACAGGCCAGAAACTATTTAATTTTTAGCCAATTCGATGAATTTTAAGACCGCCTCCGTAATCGAGTCCCTTACTTGGCAGATGCGGTTGGCCGACTATCCGAGAGCGCAGAACCGCGCACGCATCAATTCGCTTTTCGACGGTTCGCCTCCGTATAGTGACCAAGAGGAGCGCGAGAACAACGTCGCCGTGAACGTAAACTTCCTTGAGTCAACCAAGGTAGGTCACGAAGCGCGTCAACAATTCTCGAACGCCTTTATGAAGCCGGGCAAGTTCTTCACTGCCCGCACCGATAACGGCCCCACGCATAAGCGTGCGAAGTGGGGCACCATCGTCAGCAACGAGATCAATCGGCGCATGAAACGGTCTCCGATTTACTTCGAGAACATGCGCAGCAAGTTCGCCCTGCTTGTCCTGCACGGCATTGCCCCGTCCTGTTGGGAGAACTCCTACGGTTGGTGTCCGCTGTCTCTGGGGGTCGAGGACGTGATGATTCCAAGCGGCACGTTGCTCACGATGAAGAATCTGCCGTTCTTCGCCATTTACCGCGCCTACACCGCCATGGAGTTGCATCGGCTCACCAGCGGACCAAAGGTGGACCCGGGTTGGCAGATGGACAACGTGAAAGCGGCCCTGAAATGGGCTGATGCCGAGACTGCGCAACTCTCCGGAGCGACGTGGCCTGAGGTCTGGAGTCCAGATAAGATGGAACAACGGATGAAGGAGAATTCAGGTCTCTACGCCAGCGATGCTGTGCCGGTCATCTCCTGCTGGGATTTCTATTGGTGGAATGACGACGATAAAGTGCAGGGCTGGAATCGGCGTATCGTCTTGGATGCCTTTGGTCAGCCCGGGGTGGGTGGGGTTTTGCCCTCAGGCACCAGCATGCCGGACAAAAACATCATCGGTGGGCGCAACCAGTTCCTGTTTAACCCTGGGGATCGCAAATACGCGATGGATATACGCGAAGTCCTGCAATTCCAGTTCGCTGACCTGTCGGCTGTGGCCCCATTTCGCTATCACGCCGTCCGTTCGCTGGGCTTTCTGCTCTTTTCAGTGTGTCATTTGCAGAATCGGCTGCGCTGCAAGTTCAACGAAGCAGTTTTTGAGGGGTTGATGATGTATATGCGGGTCAATTCGCTCGATGAAGCGGAGCGGGCCCTAAAAATTAACCTGATTTCACGCGGTATCATCGACTCCACGGTGCAATTTCTGTCTCCGGCAGAGCGTTGGCAGCCCAATGAACGCCTAGCTCAGATGGGTCTGGTCGAGAATCAGCAGATCATCAATGAAAACTCCGCTTCGTTCACGCAGAACAACAATTTCAGCCGGCCGCAGGTTGAAAAGACCGCCTTTCAGGTCAGAGCCGAACTCAACGCGACGACTGCTCTCATTTCGGCTGCGCTCTTACAGGCGTATCAGTATCAAACCTTTGAGTACTATGAGATTTTTAGGCGTTTCTGCGCAAAAGACTCTCGCGATCCCGATGTGCGGTCTTTTCGGTTGGCTTGTCTCAAAGCCGGGGTGCCGTCTGAAGTTTTGGTGCCTGAAGCTTGGGACATCGAGCCTGAACGTGTCATGGGCGCCGGTAACAAGACGCTCGAATTGGCCACAGCGCAGCAATTGATGGAATGGCGTCCGCTCTTTGACCCGGAAGCCCAGCGAATCATCCTCAAGATGTCCACTTTGGCTGTTACCGATGACTCCGGAGCGACCGATGAGCTTGTTCCTGATACACAGGACAAAGTCACCGATTCCAAGCATGATGCAATGGTTGCGATGGGGAGCCTCATGCAGGGGCTGCCCGTCCAATTCGGGCCGCGCACCAATCGCATCGAAGTCGTTGAGGTTTTATTGGCTGAGATGACGTTAATCGTGCAACGCATCGAGCAAATGCAGCAAGGCATGGCCAAGCCTGAACAACTCATGGGCCTGCAGACCGTGGGCCAGACCATTGCCGAACAACTTCAGATTCTTAGCCAGGATAAGGAACAGAAAGAGCGCGTGCGCCAGTATAGCGATGGCTTGGGGCAATTGATGAACATGGTCAAGGCTTACGGGCAGCGGCTACAGCAAGCCATGGAGGCTGCCGCTCAACAGAATGGCAACGGTCAAGCGCAGATGGATCCAAAAGATTTGGCCAAGGTTCAGGCGATGCAGATGCAGGCAGAAGCCAAGGCTGCGAACACCCGTGAAAGCCATGCTCAGCGCACCGCTCAAAGACAGGTGCAATGGGAAGCCGAAGAGAAGCGCAAGCAGCAACAGCATCAGTTGGACATGCAGCGTCAGCAGGTCGAGTTGCAGACCGACGTTGCCGCTACTGACATCGAGACGGCTGCGGAGATTCGTCGCCAGAACGCCAAGGCCGCTGCGGAGCCAAAGGAGACGGCGGAATGAATCTGACGCCACGAGCCAAGTTTCAGGCTAACGTCGCCCAATCACGCGCTCATCAGGATTTGGTTGTTAGCGAGGCATTCCGGAGTGCGTGCGAGGCTGCGTTGCTCGAACAAATCCTGGGCATGCCAAGCATCACCGATCCCGCCGAACAAGCCGCTGCCTATAACCGGATCATGGGCGCTACAGAATACATTCGGCACCTACTTTCCATCGCTGAACAAACTCCACCACCTAAAGAAACTCCAAGCCGAAACTTAAATTTCAACTCACGATGAATATAACAGAACGCCAGCGAGCACGGTTTTGGAATAAAGTAAGACCCGGATCGGATTCTGGCTGTTGGATGATCGATGTTTGCCGAACTTCTCAGAATCAACCGACAATATCTTTTAATAAAAAGCATTTTCTGGCCAGCCGAGTGATGTTCTCGCTCACCAAGGGCGCCATTCCTAATGGCCTTTTTGTTATGCATACTTGCGACAATGGAGCGTGTGTTAATCCATCGCATTTGTGGCTTGGAACTCAAAAAGATAACATCCAAGACTGCGTAAGAAAGTATCGCAGGTGGAACTCAAAGCTTATTAGGGAGCAGATTCTGGAGATTCGGCGTCTCGGCAAGTCAGGCGTATCATCTCACCTGCTCGCCAAGCAATTTAACATAACTCATCAGTACGCTTCTCGTATCGTCAGAAACATTCAACCGGAATACGTAAAATAAAAACCTATGCCAGCCGCACCAACAGCCCCGCCACCACCGTCCACTGCTCCTGCCCAGCCTGCCCAGTCTGCCCCAAGCCCTGTCACGCCCGCAACTGTGGTCACCCCGCCAAAGACGGAACCCGCTCCATCAGCTTTATCCACCAGACCTTCGCGTCGTGGGGTGGTATTGCCACAGAAGCAGCCACAGGACCCAACCAAGCCTGCTGAACCGCTCGACACGATGGATGGTGCCTTTTCTGGCATCAAGGGGTTGGCTGCGCCCGAAGAGGGAGAATTGATGGGTGAGGAATCACCAAAACAGGGTGAGCAACAGAAAGAGGTTGAGCAAAAGGATCCCAACGCCGACACCAATAAGGAGCAGGTCCAGGAGAAAAAGGCTGAAGAAGATGTCGCAAAAGGTGAGACGAAGCCGGGCGGCAAGAAGACCAATCCATGGGACTTGGTAAACACTTACAAGTCGCGCCTTAGCACGCTTGAAAAGGAAAATGCCGAACTGCGCACCAAGCATGCCGAACCGCCGAAGGAAGTCACCGAACGCCTTAGCGCGATTGAGAAGCGCAACCAGGAATTGGAGCAGCATATCCGTTACGTTGACTACTCCAAGAGTCAGGAGTTTGTCGATAAATACCAGAAGCCCTACGAAGAAGCTTGGGGGCGTGCGCTCAGTGGACTCAAAGGGCTGCAACTCAAGTTCACCAATGCAGAGACCGGCGAGGTTCAGGCCCGCGATCTGACTCCCGCCGACATCGCTGCGTTGGCCAACATGGAGCCATCAGCCGCTCGCATGGAGATTAAGGCGAGGTTCCCTGAAGACGTGGCTGAGGTACGCGGCTACATCGACAAGATTCGCGACCTAGCCAGTGCGCAGAACCAAGCCTTGGAAGAACAGAAGTCCAAGGGCGGCGAATGGCAGAATCAGGTATCGCAGCATCATAAAGCCATTCAGGAGAGCAATTCTAAGCTCTGGAAGCAATTCAGCGACGAGCATTTGGCCAAGTTCGATGTACTCAAGCCCGTCGAAGGCGATGACGAGCGCAACTCCAAACTGGAGAAGGCCGTCGCTTTCGTGACTGATGCACTGTCGGCCAAGGCCAACGATCCTAATCTCACCGAGGAACAACGCGCCACCGTCATCAAGAAACATGTGGCATTGCGCAATCGCGCCATCGCCTACTCCGTGTTGATGCATGAAAACAAGCAACTCAAAGCGAGGCTCGCAGAGAAGGAAGAGGCGCTTAAAGCCTACGGCGACTCCGCGCCAACTGACGGGGAAGGCAAAGGCAAACAAGCCTCGGAGAATGGCGATTTCACCATCGACGGTGTGGCGGCGATGCTCGGCAAGATTGGGCGGTGAGTTATTTTCGTTGTTGACAGAAATTTCTTTAGCTTCTATTAGCCCAGCATCCACTTAATAAGTGGATTGCCAGTCGGTGGATTCCGACGCGGTAAGCTACCGTTTCAAATAGCTCGCAAGCCTTCGGCTTCAAAACACGTTCCCATGAACCTTGTCCTTTTGAAGCTATGGCTATTTTATCTTGCGACCAATTTACCAATTTCCTGGTAGACCAACAACCGGTCTACGACAAACTGATCCTCTCCGACATCCGGCCTACTGACTCCTGGGTGCTTAACGTCAAAACCGGCGTTTTCCCCTCTTTCTCGGGCGTCGAGCATACCTTAGACCGCTTCCGGCACGTCTTCCCAAACACCACCAAGGTGTGGAATCGCACCGAATACCAATCCTGCGTTGGAACGCCTTGCGATAAAACCGAGCATTGCATCGGCTGGGGCGCTACGCGCATCACCTACTTCCTGGAGGAACAGAGCTGGGCGACGCCGCTCCTTTGCTTCGACCAGATGATGCATGTCACCAAGGCTCAGGAGCATTTCCGCCAGATTATCTCTGATGTGCTCCGGCCGGCGACGACTGCCATCATGTCCAATTTCTTGCGCAAACGGGCCCTGGACCATGCCGACAAGAAGTTTATCGCCAACCGGGCGATGGATCAGTTCACGTTCGTCTGGACGACGGTTGGAGACGAGGAAATCTACTTCGACACCTCAGCCGCTCCGTCCAGCGTGTTCAAACTGATGCCTCAGATGCTTCAGGTGCGATTCGAACCGCTCATGCGCCGTGGTTATGGCGGCAAGAATCCGTTCAAGGAAACCGCCCCGTTCATCGAACTCGTCACCGACATCGCCACGGCCTGGGAGTTGGACAAACTTGGTGGCCAATGCGGCGGTGGTGGCGGGGCCTGCCCGACTATCGCTGGCAACTGGCGTTTCACCGAATGGTCTAGCGCCAACGCTTTCTGGCGTTACGGCTTCTCCGGCCAGATCGGCAATTACCTCGTGCGCACTGACCCGATGGGGCTCAGGTTTAACTTCGTGGCCGACCGGGGGGCTGGTGTAGGGGTTAACAGGTATCGCTACCAAGTAGTTCTTCCCTACGTCAACCAAGTGACCAGCGGCGCTGGCGGGGATCCAGGGTTGGGCAGCGTTGAGAATCCGGACTTCGACCGGGCCCAATTCTCCATCAGTTATATCTGGCACAAGATGGGCCTTGAAGCCCTCGTCATGGACGCCACGCCGGTTAACCCTGAGATGCCGTTCTCCAGCCGTAACTTTGGCGGGAAGTGGCAGTTTGTGATGGATAACTTGGGCGAAGATGTGAACGGCTGCGTCATCGAGAACAAGCGCCGCAACAAGGGCATGTTCATCGCCGACTTCGAATTGGCAATTCGCCCGCTCTACACGGAGTTCATTAATGTGTTCTTCCATCGGCGCGAACCCTTCTGCGTGCCCGAAATCAGCAATTGCAGCACCGATCCTGGTTATCCGACTCAGGATTACGATTCCTGCAATACGCCTTGCGAGCCGGAGATCACGTAATAATTGTTGGTGCACATAAGACAGGGTGCCATCGGTTTCGCGGGTAGCGCCGGTGGCACCCTACCTAAACTGCAAAACTTATGGATGACTATTACGACCACGACGAGGAATCCTCGGACGATTCCGGCATGGACATGGAGGAACAGAAGTCGGATACGCCGGAAGAAAAGATGGGGCTCGTGCCTCTGTCCTTCTTCAAAAAGAACGTGAAACCCGGCGACACCGAGAAGGTGAAGGTGATGAGCATCCAGGACGGGGAAGCCGTCATCAAATGCGTCTACGGCGGGGACAAGGACGATGGTGGAGGCGAGGATGAGGTGTCTGATGCCAGCGCCCCAGATGAGGCGGAAGATTCCATGATGGCCTAGTTATGAAAGCCTCATAGCTATGCCCTGCGATCCAAATCAGTTACTGGAGGATAGCAAATGCTTTTCCTGTAAGTACGACTCCATGGGTGCCCTCTATGATGCCGTAGAGATTGTTCTTCTGTGCGGCATTCGGGATGGAGAAAATCTTCCTTGCGATCCGGACTTCTTAGCCAACGAAGCGAGGTGCATCCTAAGCTGCATCCCACCGGGTGCTATGCAAGCCGTCAAGATTCGCATTCTATGCGATATCCTTGGCATGACCTTGCCCTAGTATGCCTTGCGAACCAAACCAACTACTGGAGGATGCGAAGTGCATCATGTGGTGCTTACCAAGGGGGTCCAATGGAGCCATCATCGTGTCTTTGTGGTGCCAGATTTTAGACAATGGTTTCCCTCCAGGGACAACCTTTTACATCCTGACTGAGTTAGGAGAGATCATAAACGCGGAGAACGCGGACAAATTACGCCAGGAGTGATTTATGGCTGACAAAAAAATAACCCAACTCCCCGCAGCAGTTGGAATCACAGGTGACGACTTGTTGGCGATGGTCGATGACCCCGCTGGGGCTCCGGTTACCCAGAAGGTGACCGTAAACCAATTAACCGCTCACATATCTGCTGCATCAATACAGGTTTCACAGGGGGTAGCACCGGGCCCGCCTCTTGACCCAAACAAAGCTGCCCTAGATTACCCGCTTGGTGGCGGTGGCTTACAACAATGGGACGTAGCTAGCCAGACTTGGGTGTGATGAATCATGGCCACATGCACAACCAGCGAACTAATGCAGGCGGCGGCGGAACTGAGCGGCCTAAGTCCTGGTCAGTTGGAACTGGTCAAGACGGTCATTCTCTGTCGCATCCTTCACCTGAACAACCCAATGGCTAGCTGTGATGTTCAGGACCTGCTCGATGACGCCAACTGTTTTTCGTGTCTCTACCCATACCAGTTGTCGTTGATTCAGACGCAACTGCTCTGTGAAATCCTTAACGCAGGTGGGGGCGGTGGGTCTAGTTGCCTGCTCTGCGGCAATGTGGACCCCGTGGCAGCTCCTGCCTGCGCTTGTGCTTTGTATTACAACATGCTGACCAGCAGTTTCTGGTACTGGGATAATAACTTGGCTATCTGGGCAATGCTGATTGGGGGGATATGACCATTCCTGACAAATACGCCTTTTGGCGCTGGCCGGCCAAGATTCGACGGCTTTCAACGGAATTGGAGCAATTGAAGACTGAACATCAAAGGGTTTTGGCTGGGCAATCGGCAGTGCTGGAATGGGTCAAGATCACGCATCGACTGGACTCAAAGGCTGAAGGCATTCGTGCCCTGATTCAGCAAGGCAAGCGCATCATACCGCTGTTGTTCTTGTTCGTGTGCCAGTCCCTATGGGCGCAGCCAGCCCCGCCAATCCTGCGTCAACCGCTCACCACCAACTCTCATTTCGGGCCGGTTCCGACCGAAGGCCAAGTTCCAATCTGGAATGACACCGCCAAGAAATGGTCCAATGGACTTATCTCGGCAGGGGCTTCAACCCCGCACACTTGGACCAACGACAACGGGACACTGAAGCCAATCGCTTTTCCGACCAATATCCTGTTCCGTGTCGTCGTTCCAGATGATGGAATCAGCACGAACTTCTACTTCGATTCCCGTGTTTATCGCACGAACGGAGCCAGCAAGTTGTTCCAGATTTACAATGGTGGCAGCAACGCCCTAACCGTTGGGCCTTATGGCGGGCTGTTCATGGGACGAGGTAATGCCACTCCATTTCCTGGGGCAGTCCTCTACGGGATATTTGACACAGCACTCGGCGAAACCAACCAACAGGAAATCTTCACCCTAAGCGGGAATAGCGCCGTGGGGTACAGCGGGGCTTCCGACCTCATAATTGATACCAATTATGGTGCGCTGATTCTCTTTGCCAATAAGGAGGGAGGAACTAAGTTCACCCGGTTCTCGATACAGGCCGGAGGCGGAATTAACCCTGAGAACTTCAACAACTTCACGATGCAGGGGTTGGTCGATGGGGCGACTTATTTCCAGGTGGACCCAAGCTTCACTCTGTTTACCCCGACCAATTACCTATTCAGCAGCAGCGTTCGAATCACCAACACGGACACGCTGCTGTCGCTTCAGAACAGCAATTTCCCGGTGCTCGAAGTGGATGGCGTCGGTGACTTGAGGCTCATCAAGAAGGTCCCGTATCTGTGGCCAAGTGCCCAGGGAGCGGCTGGAACCGCTCTGACCAATAACGGTTCAGGAGCCTTGGGTTGGTGGCCAGTATCGGCTGGGGCAGGTTCACCTGGGCTAACCACTAACGCCAATCAATTCCTTGGCGTGCCGCTGTCGATTAAGAGCGGGGCGCTGCTTACCAACACTGCGTTTCATGGCGGGATTACCATGACCAATTCAGACGCTCAGACCCAAGTATTAAGGGTTGATACAACATTCACCACCAATGCGCTGAGTGTTGGTAGCAATGGCATCACCTCAATTAGGGGCTCTACAAGATTTATAAATATCGGAGAATCTTCCGCTGCTGGATTCGTTGGATTTGCTATTGATAGTTCTGCTCACAATCCAACTCTAGGGTCGGATGCCGGATTCTTTTCAGATGGTGGGAACGTGCTTTTCAATTACCCCGCTGGTGCAGGCTTTTACGTCACAGAAAATACTGCAAACAAAGTTACTGTGGGAAGAGGAGGAACAGACGGCTTTGTCGGGATAGGGACTGCCAATGAAACACCTTCTGCGCTTCTTAGTGTTGGAACAGGAAGCCGATTTCAAGTTGATTCCACCGGAACTGTTAGGTCCAGTTCAATTATCATAACCAATCTTCCAGGGGCCACTCCTGAACCTTTCCTGCGCATAGCCCAGACTAACGGCAGGGGATACGCGGAGTTCACTACCACCAACAGCGTCATCGCCACTAACCGATTCGTCCTGTCGATTGGCAGCAATACTGTTTCGGCTGGTCAACTGTTCAGGGTCCACAGCACTGCAATCAGTGCCGGGATAAACAACATCGTTGTAACGAACGACAGCGGCACCGACTTCCAGCCGGCCAGCGCCAATCTCACCAACTGGTCGAATATACCAACCGGAGCAATGGCAAATGTGGTGTCTACGACGTTCTTGACCAATTGGGCGAACGCCATCAGCAACTATGTCACAGCGGCTACGAATTCGGCTTCAGTTACGAACTGGATTACGACGCGACAGCCTGCCGACGCGGTGCTGTCAAATCTTGTGGGCACAGTGGCAAGAAACGTCACTAATTTCATCTCCCTGAGCACAACTAATGCGACGAGTAAGCCGCTAACCAACAGTTACACAGCGGGCGTCCTGACGATGTTTGGAATTGAACAAGGAAGCGGCCACGCCATCACAATGAATGCTTCCAATATCGTCAGCGCGAACGATTGGGCGCAGACGGCAAGCACGACTAACGTAGTTGGAGTGTCAAACTGGGTGAACTCGGTATCAAATTACGTCACGTCAGCGACGAATAGCGCCAGTGTTACAAATTGGATTACACAACGCCAACCCGCGAGCGCAAACCTTACCAACTGGAGTAATATCCCTACTGGCGCAATGGCTAATGTCGTTGCGACTGATTACCTGACAAACTGGGCTAATGCGATTAGCAATCTTGCTCAGACTAAGGGAATAACTAACACGCCAATTGTGGCAGTTGGAAATCTCCACGTCACAAACCAACTCCTGCGAGCCAACGAACATCTCAATGGTGGCACTGTGTTCACCAACCTCGATTTCACTGGAAGCATCATCAAGACGATGACCAATGCGATCACCGGGAGCCGCACAAACAACCTAACGAACGCGGTGGGTGGTGCTTCCATGATTGTCTACGTTGTAGGAGAGACAGCCACAGCCACAGATCGCAATTACACGTTCACGGCGGCTTCGGCCAACATTCGATGGATGAATTCGCCAACCAATGCCAATGCCATCGACGTTCTGATTCATTCCAATCAGGTTTACACGTTCCGGTTTGATGTGGTGACCAACGCGACCGGGCCTGAAACCAATATCATTGCGAGTTGGTCTACGGATTCTCAGAGGCCCATACTCAATCGCTTGGTTCCGGTGTCGGCAGGTGCTGGAACAAGCAATGCATGGGTGGAAGGCCGTGTGTTCTTGGATGCTGTCACTGCTACCACCAATCATACCGGAACCGACAATTACACGAATCTGTTCACATTCACTGTTCCGGGCAATACCCTTACCAACGAAGAGGATGAGGTTGAGTTCTATCTGTCAGGCCAGTCCAGGTTCCACACTGCGACGACCAATTCGTTGAAATGCATCTACGGCACATCCACGATATTTGATACCGGATTCATCACTGCCTCAAATTGCCCATGGAAAGCCAGCATCCGCATAACTCGAACAGGCAACTCTTCCCAGCGAGTTGAGGCCGAGGTCCGCTGGAACGTCAATGCCGCCATTGGATCGTTCGGCAATGGAACGCTTTCGACTTATGCGACCAATATGCCACTGGCCCAAGTCAACGGCGCAACCAACATCTTTGTTTTCCAAGGCAAGTCACGAATCGCTGCCGCCATCACCAACGATTACAAGTTAGTCCGGTGGAATCCCGGGACCAGAGGAAGTGTTCCATAGGAATTTTATGAAACGATTATTGCTGATTCTCCCTATACTGCTGCTGGCTTTGGGCGCATTCGCCGCCAACCCGCCCTACGAGGCGTTCCTTGGCACCAACGGCATAGTCATCAGGTCCAACCCGCCTATCGGTAAAATCCTCGTGGACGGCGCTTTTATAACCAACGGTGGGAGCCCGGTCTTTGTCACGACGAACCTATTTGTCGTCAACAACACCTACACGAGCAATCTGTTCACGACCAATATCTTCGTGAATCAGACCTTGGTCACATCGAATATCTTCGCTACGAACATCACGGTAAACAATCTGTTCGTCACAAACGTATTCGCGACCAACATCAATGTTCAGAACATCACGGTTAACCAGACCCTGTTCGTGATCAGCAACATCTTCGTCAGCAACATCTATGCGACGAATATCACGGTCAATAACCTCAATGTGACGAGCAATCTGTTTGTGACCAACCTGTTCTCCACGAACATTTTCGTCGAGAACATCTCCGTGACGAGCAACCTGTTCGTTAACAACACCTACGCAACCAACATTTTCGTCGAGCAGAACATCTTCACAACCAACCTGTATGCCACCAACATTTTCGTGGATCAGGACATCATCACCTCCAATTTCTTCACGATTAACAATTTCAGTTCGAACATCACCGTAACCAACATCTTCGTTAATCAGACAGTCGTCACCTCAAACCTGTTTGTGACCAATCTGGTGGCCAACACCATCATCGGAAAAGACATCCTGTGGACCAACGACAATGGCACGGTGCGGTTAATCGACCAGACTCGGGTTGGGATAGGGACTAATTCCAGCGATGCCATGTGGCTTCTGGAGGCCGGAACGAACGTCATTAACGCCTTCGCTTACTCCACTGGCGGGGTTCAGCGATTTGTCATCAATAGCAACGGCGAGCCATCCATCCTTAAGGGGATCACCTATAGTTGGCCATCGTCACAGGGTGCGGCCGGAACTGTGCTGACAAATAACGGCTCAGGGGTTCTTGGGTGGGGAACCGTTAGCGGATCTGGAGGCGGGGTTGGATTCGGGGACTTAGTTTGGACAAACACTGGGACTAATTTAATTACCAGGAATCTGTCGCTTCCAATTGCATTATTTGTTGATGGACGAGGAAGCGAGGACGCAGCCCTATACGCCAGAAAGGAAATCACGAACACAACTCGTGAGGCTTATTATTTTGAGACTAGAGCCAGCGATAACGGCAACTTTGGTGTCACTCTTTATCCATTCAGGCACGACCTTAAGGTGGGCGCGGCTGGATATTATGCTCAGGGCGCTGGAACCTATGGTGGATATTTCGTAAATGCTTTGCCAAATAATGATGGCTCCGGTTTCTGGGGTGGGGTGAGCTGCACGGTGGGCGTCGTGGGTTATGGCCAGATGATCAGTGGCACAAACGCTTACGAGATTGGTGTTCTTGGAGAAGCTGTGAGCGGGAATACTAATTACGGAGTCAGTTACAAAGTCGGGGTGAGTGGCTACGGAAAGATGTATGACGGTGAGACAAACAGTCACTTAATAGGACTAAGCGGAACAGCCGTCGGAAATCCGAACGCACCGAATGTAACCATAAATGGAGGCATCTTGCAGACCATACTTGACACGATAGAGGGAGACCCGGTGCCAACAAACGCCGTGCTTTTACTTGATAACCGTATAAGCGGTGTGCCGCTGCTGGTAGGCAGAACGAATAATAATACGGTAGTCTTCAGCGTTGACGGAGTTGGTGACCTAACAAAGCTGAAGTCGGTTCCTTATTCCTGGCCATCCGCCCAAGGAGCAGCCCAGACAGTTCTTACTAATAATGGATCAGGCGTGTTGGGCTGGGGAACTGTGGCGGCATCTGGCGGCTCAGGCACAAACTTCGATTCCATTCGCGTTACCAATCAGGTGCTCTACGTGCCGCAGGAGTTCAACGGCTCCAATGGAACTAGCGCGGTGATTCTCACCAACAACTTGGACGTGCACCTGAACACTTGGAAGAAGATGACCAACGTGCTGGGCACAAACCTCGTGTTTCACCTAAGCAATCTGGTGGAAAGCACTTCGTTCATTCAGACCTTTTATGGCAACGGCGGCACAACCAACACAGTGAGTTACCGAATCCCGGGTGGTGGAACCGGAACGAATATCTGGTGGTACGGCGAGACGAACGGGTCTTATGACTTCCAAGTGAGCCCAGGCCACTCCGTTACGGTCAACGGCTTCGTCGATTCGCAGACCAATATCGTGATGGCTTGGAGCACCACGGCAAATCTGCCGAAGCTAAACTTCTTCGCCATCAATGGATGGATCTCCAATCTATTCGCCACCAACATCACCTTCATCAATGGGTCGGTTTCAAATCTCATCGCCACGAACATCTTCGTGAAGGTCGGCGGTGGCGCATCCAATGCGGCTGTTGGTGGAACTTACGCGGTAAACTCCACGCCAATCATGACTGCGGGAACAGCCGAGACCAATCTGCTGACTCACTCCATTGCGGCCCATTCTCTGACCAATCTGCACGACCGGCTGCTTATCCGTGCTTCCGGTCGGTTTGTAGGCAACGTAAACACCAAGCAACTCAAGCTTGTTTATGGCACGACCACTATCCTTGATACCACGGCACAGATAGCCAATGGTGGCGGATGGGTCATAACTGCTGAGATTATAAGAACAGGCAATGCCACGCAAACCGCAAGTGCCGAATACCACGGAACGGCAGAAAGCCTGTTCACCACGGCCTCGGCTATCTCTATGGCTGAAGACAACGGGATAGCCAACACAATCAAGATAACTGGCACAACAGCCACAGCGAGCGGGGACGTTACTAACCGGACTCTGGTAGTCGAATATAGAAGGGCACCCGGACCATGAGGAAACTGGCTCTTAGTCTACTGATCTTATTGTGCTCCATGCGAGCATGGGCGCCACCGCCTTCGCACCCATCATTTCCACTGGCCTTCTTTCCGCTGACCGGAAACCAGAACTACTGCATACCTGCTGGCGTTGATGGATTGGTAGGTTGGTATGTTGCCGACGATTTATCCACCAGCCTAGCGGTTGGCGCTTCTGTGTCATCGTGGCCGGATCGTTCATTAAATGCCAACACTCTGACCAACTTGGTTGGCGCTGCAAATCGACCGATACTTTCCCAATCCAACTCGCAGTTCAGGGCCCACTTCACCGTGACGTTCGATGGGGATGACGATCTTAATAGGACTTCCCCAGTTGGATTTGCTGGAGAGACAGGGCAGAGCATCGTAGTCGTTTATCAGCATCTTGCAGGATTTGGGACTGCGTTTGCCCAACTTTGTCTGACATCAAATGGGGTGAACGAGGTGAGGCTTGATTCTGTTGCAAATCATGTGGATGCCCTGTTTGCCGGAGGTCCAGCCTTGTCACGGGTGAGTTCCAGATTCGACACAAATGGCTGGGCTGTTGCTAGATTTGATAATACTTCCAACTTGAATCAAATCTTCGAGGATTACGGAATACCTGGCATTCAAACCGATCAGACCGATGCCGGAACTTTTGCCAGCAGCATCATTCGACTCGGAAGCCGAACCAATGGATCGCTTGCCTACATCGGTAAGATCGCCGAGATAATCATCTATAATCGGAGAGTCAGTGACGCTGAGTTGAACACGATATTTTGCTATTTAGTGGGGCGATATGGGTTCTAAAATCAGACAACTTGCATGAGTGATGTACCGCTTCGTGAATACCTAGAAACTATGTTCGCTGCCCAACAGCGCGAATTGGATGCAAAACATCAGGCCATGGAATCGGCTGTGCGCTTGGCCCGCGAAGAGGTGGGGCGGCGGCTTGGCGAACTCAATCAATTGCGCAGTGAGGTCATTGACGACCGGGATCAATTTGTGAGTAAGCTTCAATTCGAACCCATGATGCGTGAACGTGACGCATGGCGAGAATCTGTCACAGAGAGAATCAATACCATCAACGACAGGATCACCAGAATTGAAACCAAAGGAAACACATGGACGGTCGCGATTGGGCTGTTCTTTGTCTTGCTTCAAATCGCCTTAATGGTCTTCATGCGTAAATGAAAAACTGGAAAGTAATCCTTTGCGCCGCCGTTGCCATGATCGGCCTGTTCAGTGCCTTCGCCGATAACGTCACCATCTTATGGGACCCTCCACTAGTGACAAATGGAGTGACGGGTTATCAGGTCACCGTCATCACCGGGACAACCAGCGCACCAGTCCCGGTCTTTCAGGCGAATGTCTCAGGGATTTATTCCACCCAACAGGTGGTTACATCGCTGATTCCAGGGACAAACTATATCGGATCGGTTCGCTCCATGAGCGGGCCAAATATTCTTTCAACTCCGGTCAGCACTAATTTCACGCTCCCTAGTGCGCCAATGAACCTGAAGATTAACAGCACCATGCAGCAGAGCATCACCCCTTATGGCCCGTGGGAGGATGTAACTAATCAGATCATCGAAGTGGCGGCCACATACCCAAGGCTTTTTTATCGCAGTAAACTCGTATTTCAGCCATGAATGACCCAACCAAATGGACAGCCAGCACTGACTACGGCGCAATTAGAGGAGATCCAGAGGCAAATTGAGGCAAACGCGTTCCGGGACAATCTTAAAACCGTTGAGCTAATCCGAGAGCACCTAAAGAAAAAGAACAATGAGCCTAATCAGAACAAGGAAAACAATGACAAATGAACTATCCAGGGTGACGAATGTGGTGCAGGGACTGTTTCAGCAAATGGACCAATGGCCTGTGGCGATTCTGTTGTTTGTTTCTTTGATTATTGTGGCCTTTGGTTGTCGCTCAACGCAGATGTTCCCCAATCGCTTTATTCCAATCACGCTTCTGGTTCTGGGGATAGCCTTGAATATGTCCCTTGGGGAGATGCAGCCCAAGGCACGTTCGCCGTTGCTGATCCTAGCCTGTCGCGGGCTGTTCATCGCCTTTGTGGCTATAGCCTTTGATTCGACGGTCATCAAAAAGCTCTACAAACGGTTCCCGTTTCTCACCGGCCGAAATGGCAACGGCACCACGCCACCTTTCAAACCTGAAGACGAAGATAAAACCACCCTATGAAAAGACTCTCGCTGCCACTGTTGCTTTTGGTCGCGCTACCACTCAAGGCAGCACTTTGGACTGGCATCATTGATTCCTCGCGGGCTACTGACTGGACCGGAGCGGGGGCACCCATTGCCACGCGCACGACCATCTCTGCGCTGATGAACACCAACTCCACGGCCGCGCAGATTCAGACGGCTTTGGACAACTGCCCTGCTGGCCAAGTCGTTCTTCTGACTAATGGTGCCTTCGTTCTGAACAACGGGTTGATTGGTCGCAAGGATGTGACCCTGCGCGGGCTCGGAGCAGACCAGACCTTCGTTTTCTTCACGGGCGAGCAGGGCTGCTTCTTCAGTGCTGGGACCGCAGTCTGCGTGAGTTCTGGCGAGAACAATTATGGCCCAAATGGCGGGGTTAACACGGCCAATTGGACGGCGGGATTCACCATCGGAACAACGGTGGTAACGCTGTCCAGTGTCACCAGTTTGGCGGCAGGAGACCAAATCATCCTGGACCAGCAGGACGATACCGTGGATGGCTTCCCGGCAGCCGGCGACATCGTGATTGCCGCAAGCCTTACATTCACAAGACAGGGAGGAAATGCGTTTGGGAGAACTGGCAGAGCGCAAGCTGCTGTTTACCGTGTGACCAATGTCGCTGGGAATAACGTGACCATCTTCCCCGCATTGCGCATGCCCAATTGGCGCATCGGCAAAACCCCAGGGGCATGGTGGGGCAGCAATCCGCCATTGACCAATTTCGGCATCGAGAACTTGTCCATGGACATCTCCAGCACGACCACCCCTGGGGTCATGTTCTTTAACGCTGCGCAGTGCTGGATTAAGGGCGTGCGCATGGTCATCACCAACAATCCATCCGACACGTTCTCTTACGTGCGGATGCTGAACACCGACCATATCACCATTCGGGACAACTACTTCTTTGGCCCGCAGATTGACGGGGTTGACCATTACGGCATTACTCGCGAACTGGCCAGCGACTGTTTGGTGTTAAACAACATCGTGATCAAGAACCCTGGGGCCTTGGAACAGAACGGCCCGGATTCAGGCTCGGTCATTGCCTACAACTTCGCAACAAACTCATGGGTGAATTCGGTGGTAGAACACAATGCCTCTTCGGCCATGAACCTTTACGAAGGCAATGCGGCCTCCGGAGTGATGTCGGATGTGACCCATGGCACAGGCAATTTCCAGACGTTCTTCCGCAACTTCTTCTTTGGCCGCACGCCCGGAACCACTGGCAACACCATCATGTGGGTGCAGAGTTTCCACCGGTTCTTTAACGTAATCGGAAATGCCCTTGGGGCGCCATGTTGCAACACCATCTATCAGCGGAATAACGTGCCAAATAACACAGGCAACGAGATCTACCTGCTGGGCGAGAACGGCAACCAGACCAGCGGCACCGGAGGTAACCCGAATCCTGCAGTGGACGCTCGCGTTGCGGCCACGATGTTGCGCTGGCTCAATTGGACCAGCGTCAGCAACTTCGTCAGCACCAACATCAACGAGGTTCCATCAGGGATAGCCAACTACGCCAATGCCGTTCCGCCAATGACGATTCCGCCGTCCTTCTTCTTTGGGGTTAAGCCAGACTTCTGGACGACCAAGTTTGGCACTCCGCCTTGGCCGGCTATTGGGCCTGATGTGACCAATGGACTGTTTCAGTCAGGTCACGTCTACAAAATCCCGGCTCATTTGGTTTACGACAACCTGACCAACGATCCTCGATATGGAACCCTTGGTGTGAAGATGTTTAACGGCACCAATTACAACTTCCTAAACACCACCTCAGCCGCTCCAACCCTGATGTCGGTGACGGTGGGGGCCAATGGCACGAGCTGGACCTTCCTCTTTGACATCGCCGTCCAGTTCGGGGCAGGCGGGAACGGAGGCTGGACGACTGTCATCAACGGCGGACCAACGGTGACGCTGACCTACTCTACCGGCACAGGGACAACGTCCTTGGTCTATAACGGCAACCGGCCGCTGCAGAACTTTGAGTTCGGTTCAATCGCTTATACGCAGCCCGGCAATGGGGTGGAAAGCACAGGGGGAACGGATTTGGCTAACATTGTCGGATTCCCTTTTCTCAATACCGTCACCACAAACCTGTCCCCAAGAAACATTAGTATCCGTTCAATAAGCGCACCATGAAAACAAACATCCGAATCACGGCCATGGTCGCCATGGCTTTTATCTCATTCACCGCTATTGGCGCAGAATCGCCCAACCTGCTGCCACCGGTTCCATGGGCTGAAATGGCCCAACTCAAGAAGCCGGAGAACATGACAGGCGGGAACCTGGGCCCATCGGCGCCGGCCCCTGCTGCGCCCAAGGTCAAGGCTGCTTCCTGGTGGACGGACTTCTCTGTCTCGCCTTACGTCGCATGGAAGCACCCTGATTTTAGAGGCAAACCCATTTTCGGCGCTGGGATTGGATTCGGTTATCAAATCAATCGAGTAGTTGGCGTCCATGTCTTGAATTCCTTATTCGATGAGCCAGACACTCTTGGGCATGATGCGTTTGGCAGGCCATGCGTCGTTGAGGAGAACGGTTGGACATCCGGAACCGGCATTGATGAAACAGAAGGCGTGGCCCGGGCCGATCTGATTAAGGCTGGAGGCAAAGGCAATGACCGATTTGTCGGATTCCTGTTGGGTTCATATACCCATTCGTGGGCGCAAGACGATGAGGCCATTGGTGTTGGTGCTGGGTTTGATATCAGGATGGCCAAGAATTTCGCCTTGGAAACGACTTACCGCATCCGTTCTTTCTTCGACCACGGCGAGGAAGGAATTGGGATGTTCGGTTTACACTTCCAATGGTGAAAGAACAAGCAGATGCTCCTTGGAAGATACGTGAAGACCGTGATTAACATTTTTCATAACAGTGGCCATGGAAAGGGCCGACGCAAGGCTGCTGGTTTTCACTTCAAGTTCGGCCTACCGAAAAAGAAAGAACGAAACATGCCAACCACTGTATCCATCACTAACGAGCAGAAAGTAAAAGTCACACTCACCCCCGTAACCGAAACGGGTAAGCCAGCCAAACTGGACGGTTCCCCCTCGTGGGCCGTAGTGTCAGGCAATTCACAGGTTGTTGTTGCTGAGGATGGGCTTTCCGCCGACCTGATCAGCGCCGACGATCCGGGCGAAACCCAGATTCTCATCAAGGCCGACGCCGATATTGGCGAAGGGGTGGAGGAAATCTCCGATGTCATCACCCTGACTGTGATTGGAGCCACCGCAAAAAACCTCGGAATCACGGTGGGAACGCCGGAGCCAAAAGCCTAATGAAGGCCAAAGTCGTGACGATGAAACCGGAAGTCTTAGCCCCGGTTAAGGCTCCCGTTGTTTTAAAGGCACCCCTCACGCCGCTTCAAGCCAAGCGTAAGCTCCGAGCGCAACGCCGCCTTACGAGACGTAGTTAAGCGTGTGGCGCTTCTTGAGGCGTTCCATGCGCTTGGCTAGGTCCAGACGCCAGCCGTTGTCAGCCGTCTCACCGACGTTAGTCAGCTTGGCGATGTGAAACCCACGTCGCCGAGCCCCTTCCACTCCCGCCACCAGCGCGTCGAATAGGTCAGGGCTCCTGCCGCACTTGAGCTTCATCTTGTCCTTTGGCTCAACCTCGATCTTGTTTGCGCCGACAAACCCCCATTCCCGCATCGAACCCTCTGCGAGGATGTCCTCAGTCATGCCCCTGAATTGGCCGCTCTGAATAGTCAAGGCCACGGAATACCAAAGCTCTGTGACGAACTTTGAGTAGTAATCCTTACACAGCACTCGGATGTTGTCTGAGACGTAACGTTCGCTGGGCTTTCCACCGAATTCGACCAAGCCCACATTGGCACTCCAGAGTCTCGCAAAGGCTCCGACTAAAGTGCCGCGACCTGTGGAATCGAAGAAGAAGTTCTCTGGCTTGATGTGCCGCTGCTCACACTGAGTCTTCACGAATAGGGCGATCTGGTCTTCAGGCAATTCAGGATTAGTCGTGGTGACTGGCACGAGCATCGTTTCGATGACAGCAAGGATTTCACGGTCATTGGTGTCTTTGCCGATCTGCAACTCCCCGAACACGCATCGGTCCCCACCTACGCTGCCGTAGGCGGCATCCATGAAGCCGATGCGGGTGCGTTCATCACTCTTCCAGATAGGCGCTTCCATAGCACCGAACTTCAGGCACATCGCCCGGGTAATGACACGGCGCAACCCCTGCCCGCGAGGCATGCGGCCCTCGTTCATCATGGAGTACTGGATCGAGTCCATCCCATAGAATGCGACATCAGATTCAATGGCTTCACGGGTGATGAGGAACGGGTAGGGAACAGGAGCATCCTTGGGCGCGTCCATGTTGGGGCAATCACTCCCCACTAGCTGCACGCAGATTCCATCCTTGAATCTGGTAGGCCAAGTCTTGGTCTTTGGGGTCTGGTCGATGCCGCCATCCCAACCACCAAGCTCAGCCGATGGCTCGCAGATTACGCCCAATGCATCAGTGGTTTCCTTGGGATTGCCGAGAACGATGCACTTGAAGCCTTTGTTCTTGTTCAGGTTTGAGATGGCATCGACGTAGGCCCGAGGCATGAATGCGCCTTCGTCGGCCACGAGGATGATGTGCTTATTCTTGATGCCGACGTAGCTCCCCATGCCTACAAACTGGCCTCCCTTCTTACAGGGAATGCCAGTGACGCCATTTCTGAAGTCGCGACCCTCGCTGTCTATAGCACGGTCATCGGTGATGAGGCGTTGGCGGCTCTCAACCAAGATTCCAGGTAGCCCATGCATGCGGCTTGTGGCCAGTTTGTGGGCCTTCTTCATCTCGCCCCAAACACGCATTTCAAGCATCTCCCGCTCGGTAGACGACACCAATACGGTTGCGCAATCGCTGTGTGAATAATAGAACATTAAGGCGAAGTCGGCTGCCTCTCTCGTCTTGCCACTCGACGCAGGCCCGATTACCCCAATGATTCGATTCTCAAGGAACTTCTCCAAGAGCAGGTCGTTCCACCGGTGCCACTCCTTTTCAGGCCAAAGGATCTTCTGCGCTTCCTTGTAATGATAGAAATTGCCCATGCCAGCAAACTCGCCATTGGGCTTCTTCCACCTGCCGCCAACTTGAATGCAGGCCATGTGACGCCAGAACATGGGGGTTAGAGGCTCAAAGTCAGTGTTCCACATGACTTCCCGCTGGGGATTGGGTCTTGCCATAAGTGCTTCTCGCATTGATAACTCATGCCAATGGCAAACGACAATGGAATCGTGCGGATAGTGGATGGCCAGCTCAGTTTCGCCGGAGGTATCGACTCAGGCAAAATCCCAACGATAGCCAGCGATTCTTACCCTGAAGGACTTAAGCGCAATCAACTGGCTTGGCTGACCAATGGGACGTGTCGCGGAGGCGGTATCACCCAACGCACAGGATGGAAACCATTGGTGCAAAGTTATCCATGGCCGGGGGTGTTTCAGGGTGGCTACATGTATGAGCCTCCATTCGCCAATCCATGCCTTGTTCTTTCAATTGGTGGCCACATTTACCTCGTGCATGTCGATACGGACAATTCGGTGCGCGATTTGTCGGTTGAGTTCGGATTGACCAATCCTCCCGCTGAACTGCAGGCGTTCTTCGTGCAGGCTGAAGAGTTCTTGGTCATTCAGGGTGGAGACTTTATCACGCTGCCGCTGATTTGGGATGGGGTCACCCTGCGGCGTAGCAACGGAATCACGGGCGCTCTCTCCGGCCCAAACATCAACGAGATCCCTGCGGCTGGCCCCATGGATTATTACATGGGCCGTCTCTGGTATGCCTTCGGCAGAGTCTATGCGGCAGGCGATATCGTGCAGGGGTTGAGTGGCACGCCAGCCTACGATTACCGGGATGCGGTGCTTAAAGTAACGGAGTCGCCGTTATCGTTAGCGGGGGATGGGTTCATTGTCCCTGCGCAATCGGGCAACATCAGGGGACTCACCCATACCGCAGAGTTGGATACAGCCTTGGGGCAGGGACGGCTTTACATCGGCACAAGGCGCGATGTCTTCCGCTGTAACGTTCCAGTTACCCGCAGCGAATGGATCGCGGCGGGCGCCAGCACGGGACGCGGGCCAGACAACAATCCACTACAAACAGTCGCGCAGATCAACTTTGGATTCATCAATGACCGCAGTGTTGTGCGGGTCAATGGTGACCTGTTCTACCAGGCGATGGATGGTGTGCGGTCGCTGGCCTTGGCCACCCGCTTCTTCCAGCAATGGGGCAATGTCTCCATCAGCCGCAACGAGAACAGGGTTTTACGCTTCAACGACCGGAGACTTTTACGCTTCGCTAGCGGCATTGAATTCGATAATCGCCTCTTACAAACCTGTCTCCCCATTCAAACTCCGGTCGGAGTTGCCCACAAGGGACTCATGCCGCTGGACTTCGATTTAATCACGAGCTTGGAGGAGAAGTATCCGCCTGCCTGGGAAGGCATGATCGAGGCGCTCGATGTCATGCAGTTGTTCGAGGGCGACTTTGGCGGGTTACAGCGAGGATTTGCCACCATCGTAAGCAAGGACACAGGTTCCATTGACCTATGGGAAATGACAACGCAGGACCGGTTCGATCAGCAGGTTGAGAACAATGGAAACCGGGTGACTTGGTATCTGGAAAGCGCAGCCTACAACTGGGGCGACGCTTTCGCGCTGAAGCAACTTGATGGGATGGAAATCTGGATCGACAAGTTGCTCGGCACAGTGGAGTTCGTAGTAGACTACCGAGTGGACCAAAACCCCTGCTGGGTATTCTGGCATGCATGGAAGGAATGCAGCGCCAAAGATTGCAGGGAGGACACTGAGCCTGTGAGTTGCCCGGAGTACCCTATTCAGCCTTACTGCGAATCGTTCAGGGCCACGATGAATCTGCCTAAGCCTCCGGCGAGGTGCGAGAGCGGGAATGGGCGTCCGACAAATATCGGCTACCAATTCCAAGTCCGCATCACAATCAAGGGTTGGTGCCGAGTACGAGGCATGCTCCTCTACGCGCTACCTCGGGAACAGGGACCGTACGAAAGGATGGTGTGCTGAAATGCCCTTAATCGCATGCAGTAAGAAAATTGTTTGTGAGTGCTCAGATGATCCTGTGGCCAACCTGAGCGCGGAAGACATCGATGTAGACCGTCACATCGGTATCTACAATCTTATAATCCTCAACGATTTGCAAGTAAATTATCAGGCATTTGCCTGTAAGACGTATTGTTATTCCGAGGAGAGCCAGGAAGATGCCGACGATTGTGCGCGTCGAGCAGCCTTGGAATGTATCGCTGCGATTCCGCCACCTCCAGGCACGCCAAATCCTCTCACGCTTTTCTACAATGCAGCGGTGACCCAGACCGTGACATGTCCTGATGGCTCGACCTTCAGTTGGACGATTCGTGCTGGCCAATTCGCGGCGCATAACCAAGCGACAGCCAATGCCTTTGCGGCGAGTGTCGCCAAGAATAGGGCGCAACAGCATCGCATCTGCATCGTCACGACACCTTCTGGCGGCTGCCGTAACAGCGCCTACAGCGTCACACTGCAGGCGGTTGGCGGCACGGCGTTGTTCTTCCCTTACCTCAACGCGCCAGCGAGCTTCATGGGGTGCGGGTCAGGTGGTCTGCCAATCCACTACACATGGATGGTTATCGTTGGCTCATTGCCACCAGGACTGGAACTGGACGAATGCACCGGGATTATCTCTGGCACCCCCACGGCCACGGGCAATTACACCTTCACGGTTCGGGCTACTGATGCCATAGGATCGTTCCAGCAAAAGACCGTCTCGATATGCATCATCCGCATCACGACCAACGACCCGCTGCCTGATGGGACTACGGATGCTCCCTATCTGGTGAACCTGACCGAGACCCCGGGACTCCAGGAGACAGAGCTTTGGACGATTGCCTATGGAAGCTTGCCTGCTGGAATGACGCTGACGCCTGCTGGGGTGTTAAGCGGAACACCAACTGAGACCGGAGACTTCACCATCGGTATCCGGGTAAGCGTTGGCTCTTGTTGATATGCCTGCTGTCTGCGTAAAAGAATTCGCCCTGCATGTGCGCTCAATAAGCCTGCAAGCCTATTGGGCGTTTGAGCAGGCAGCCCAGCCGTGGCTTGATTCGACCGGAAACAATCATCCATTGGTAAACACGAGCTTCTTTCCGGCCACCTCGACAGCAGGAAAGATTGCTTTGGGCGCAGAGCTAAAGAGCGGCACCACGCTTTCTCGATTCTCCAATGACATAAACTTGGTGAGGTCCAATGGGGAATTCACGCTGGTAGGCTGGGGCAGAATTGATACGTCCCTGTTGGCAGCAAGCCTTCTGAATGTCTTCATGCTTAACGCTGTTACTGTGCAATTACAGCGGGCCAGCCTGATAGCTTCTGGCGGGAACTTCGCGTTGGATTTAGCCGGTGAATTGACTGAGGTTGTTAACACCACTGTTCCTTGGGTTCTCGGGCAGACCTACTTTCTGGCGATGTGGTTTGATCGCGGGACCAACAAGTTCAACGTGCAGATTGATAACGGGGCGGTGTTCAGCAGTTCCGGAACGTGGACGCCGAGTGCATCAATAGCATCGTCCCGGGTAGCTTTCTCTGGTCCATTTGCCACAGGTCTTGCATACGGAATGGTTGACGAAGCGGGTCTTTGGAACGGAGCACTGACTACAGCGCAGCGTTCTTCCCTCTATAACGGTGGGGCGGGAAAGACTTGGCCCAACGTTGACGTGACCTGACTAAACCTTTATAGGACATTGCTAATGAACCGGAATCGACTGCTGGATTTCAGACTCTCCCGAGGGCCACAGTCGGTTGGGTTATGTCAGGCCGATGTTCTTGGTTGCGCTCAGGTCGTTAATGCGGCGACTCAACGATTGATTCTGGCGCGGGAAAGCGGAGACACCGGTTGGTGGGGAACATGGGCAAGGATGGTATTTAACGTCGCCAAGGCTGACCCGTTCATCACGTTGCCAAGGGAGGTTGCCAGGTTGATCAATGTGGATATTTGCCGTAACCCGGTCAATGTCCAGAACGAGTTCTATGAATTCCTTAGCTTTGGAATTGGACTGCAGGAACCACGCACCCCAGCCGGTCGCTGCCGTAACTTGGATTGCTCATTGGCTGAGGTGTATGACCGAGGCGTTTATCCGAGCTTCATCGACTTGGACGAGAACCGAATCCTGCGGGCTTACATCACTGACAATCGCGACATCGGAGCCCGCATTCTGGTGCAGGGCACTGATACCAGTGACAACCCACTCATCAGCCTTGATGGGGTCAATGACATCCTTGGCGTGATGCTGGATGCCACGATGCCTTTTGTGGATTCGCCAACGATGAATTCGCTCACGGGCATCCAGAAGGGCGTGACGGCTGGGCCAGTCAGGTTCTATCAGGTCAATCCGGATACGTCAGAGCAGGAACTCATCCTCACCATGGAACCCGGAGAGGAAGTGGCCAGTTATAGGCGATACTTCCTTGGCGGTATGCCGCGTAGTTGTTGTGACCCGTCGAGCGAGACTGCAACCACCCAGGTCACGGCGATGGCGAAGCTAGAGTTTGTGCCGGTGCGGGTGGACACTGATTACCTGCTCATCGGCAACATGGAGGCGCTGATTGCCGAGTGTGAGAGCGTGCGGTACTCGAGCATGGATTCTCCGGTGGGTAAGCAGATGGCCCAGGAACGGCATGGGCAAGCGATACGGTTGCTGCAGGGGGAATTGGTGCATCAACTCGGGCGCGAGATGCCTGCCGTGAATTTTGCGCCTTTTGGTAGTGCGCACTTAAGGAACAGCTTCATTGGTCGTTTAACGTAGGAACATCATGGCATCAGCAACACCTTTTGGCGGCGGTAACCAACCTATATTTCAGAAGTATCTGGCAGGCTACGGGCCCGGCTCACCCTTCATGCCTGCCCGAATCTATGGCAACGCTGGTGGGGCAATGGGCCCTGTTGGTGGTGCGGGGGCTGGCTCAATTCCCGGCACCTACAACCCGGCTTCTGGCGGCATACCTCGCACCCCTACGCCCTCTGAGTCGCTGGCGAATCTGATTGCTGGCATATCCGGAAACATTGGTGGCTTAAGCGATATTATCTCTGGGGTCACGGCTGCTTCGAACAAGGCGTTGCGTGATGAATACCCTGCCAGTTACTTCGATACGCTTGACACTTTAATGGGCAACGTTGCCAAGCGAGCCAAGGGCGATATTACTGATCTGCTCCCACAACTTGGCCAGATTGGAGCTGAATGGGGTATTGGCCGTGGGGTGGCTGGAGGACCAGCGGCAGCGAGCAAGTTAGCCAGAGACGTTCTGGGAAGTTCCTACGCTGTAGAGCAACAAGCTTTGAAGGATCAGGGTCTCATCCAAGACCTTATCCCAAAGGTCGCACCTTATTCGGCGGACCGGCTCTTGCCGACGTTTGGTGACCAAATCTCTTGGGAGGATCTTGCTAATGTTCGAGGCTCCGCGCCTATCCCAGAGTCAGCTTATGCTCGGGCGCTGGCGAATGCTCGGGCGGGGATTGGCCGAGGCTTCAATGCAGGTGGAGGTGGGTTCAACTGGTTTAACCCGATGGGTCGGCCGACTTCCATGGCCACTGGCCCAACGAGGCCCACTGAGTTTGGATTCAATAATCCAGGCAGGCCCAATCCAACGAATCCGGGACAAGTTCCATACCCCTTCCCCCAAGGCGGAATGCCGCCAAACGTGGCTAATTGGCCAGGAGCTGGAGGCGAAGGCGTGCCATTTGAGGGAGGCCCGGCTTACTTCGACACGGTGCCCAACCTGTGGGATACGCCATTTGACATGCCCCAAGACTTCGGTGGATGGGATTTTGATGAGATGGATTTCTGACCTATGGCATACTACGATCCAAGACTCGGCATATTAAGGCGCCCACCCCCACTTGGGCAACGTGGCCAACCGCTGCAGCAACAGCAGGGAATAGTTCCTAATTTGATTACGCCTCCTGCATCCATGATGGGGCCGATGCGAGCGCAGATGGGGCAACAAGGTCAAGCGGTCAGATGGACGCCTGCTGATATGGGTGGTGCTATGGAAATGCCACTCGGCCCGATGGGCCCACATGGACCAAGACAACAGGCAGAGGCTGCTCCAATTAACGTGCTGGATATGATGGGCCAGCAGGGTCAAGCGCCTGTTGGAATCCCTGGACCATTAGGCGCATTGCAAGACAGTTTCGCTGCTGCCAGTCCCGCCATGCAACAAGTTGACCGAGGCAACCCGCTGGGCCCACCAGTGGCACCTATGGGACCAGTAGGACCTATTCAACAAATTGATCGAGGTAATCCTGCTGGACCGCCTGTGGGGCCAATAGGGGCTATGGGTGGAAACATATTGAACCTATTCAATCGGCAAATGCCATCGGCTTACCCGCCAAGAAGACGCAGACTACCGAGATTCTGAAATGCCATCACAAGTCCCAATCCCGCCTTGGCTGAACATAGACCCAGTTGCCCCTGTTGGCCGATACTTGGAAGGCTATCGCACTGGCCTTAGTGCCGCAGAAGCACAAGCAGCCCAGGCCGCTCGGATGCAACAGCAGGCGTTGGCTCAGCAACAGGCTGCTGAACTCAATGCCTATCGGCAGGAGCAGCAGGCCGCAGAGGTCAAGCATTGGGAGGATCAGCTTAGGCTTCAGCAAGCGAAGGACCAACGGGAAGCACAGAAGGCAGCGCAACAGATGCGCGGGATGGCTGGGGCAAAAGCCATGCTCGATGCCGGTGAGGAATGGCCAAAGATTCTTGCTGCATGGGGCCCGGACATATTCGCTGGAGAACCACAAGCCATGGCTTCTGCAATGCATGCCGTTCAACCACCTCGGGCTGCGACGTTTGGCAAGACGCCAGAAGGTTATCCGATTGTGACCGGACCGACTGGGGCAGTCCAGTTCTACCCAAAAGACCTTAGGGAAGGCATCGCTGGTGAGCCGCCACTGACTACCGCAGTCAAGGGACGCCTTCAGACTGGATTGCTTCAGGGAGAAAAAGCCGCCGAACTTGGGACTGAGCTTTGGAACAAACTAAGCCCGAAATCTATTGGGCTTCTAGGTAACATTAACCGAGTGGCGATAAATGAAGGATTAGCCCAGTTCTTCCCAGGGATAAAAATTAGCTCTGTATCCGACGTTCAAAGCTTGCTGGCAAACTTCAACGAGAAGGCGGTGGCAGCCATTACTGCGTCTGGCGACAAGCGGGTTTCAAATGCTGACATGGCTCGCTACATGAAGATGCTTCCAAAGTCCAGCCCAGGAGAATCCCTTGATAGCGCACGAGCTAAAATAGCGACATTCATTGATGAGCTTCGCAGGGAATCCATCAAGGACGCCGAGCGGCTTGGCGTGCCACGGCCGGAATGGACCCTTACCAAAGAGGAGATCATCAGGGCCTACCAAAAGGGAGAGTTGAGCGAACAAAAGACCGAGGAATTGCTGAGGCGTTACCACACCAAATCCAGTTGATATGCCAGAAGAAGAGGAAGATTGGATTGCTAAGATACTTCGCGAGAACAGGCCAAAGGCCGGTGTTATTCCTGAGCCAACTGGCCCGGACCTCAATGTGGGAGAAACCCGCCGAAGCCTTGGCGTTCCACCAGCCGCTGATAAGCCATTCCAATCCGACTTCGTTTCACGCAACTTTCGCGGCATACCCATTGATTTGGACAAGCAGAGTTCATCTGAGCTTAAGGCCAAGATTCTAATGAGGGAGAAGCCCGAGGATAGGTTGGCGCTCCTCGAAGAGTTGGCAGGAAAAGGCAATGTGCGCTTGGCCGATAACGGCGAGCCGCTTGTCACCATTTGGGACCCAGAAAAGAAAACTCCAGTTGAATTCCGGCCGTTAGGCGGAGGGGCAAATGTCATCCCCCATGCTGTTGCCTTGATTCCTGAAACAGTCGGCACACTGGCGAGCATGGCGGCTACCAAGAGGATTCCTGGGATGGCGAAGGCCGGTAAGTTTTATCAGGCAGCAGCAGAAATGATTGGAGCCGGAGTCGGCGAGCAAGCTGGTGGAGCAGCCAAAGACATCGCTGTGTCATCGACTCCACTTGGAGAAATCCTTGAGGAGCGAGCGGGTAGAGTACCGACCTCAGCAGCGTTGAATCTTGCCATCGGTGGAGCAGCCAATTTAACTGGTAAGGTTGGTGGCAAGATAATTAGTCCATTTGGCGGGGTTAAAGGTGAAGTGGAGGCAGGAACCGCCGAGGCCGTGGATTACTTCAAAAACAAGTTCGGCATCGACTATCCATTGACCCAAGGCGAGATGATTGGCTCCCCGCTCTTTAAGCGCGTCGAAGCAACGATGAGCCGTCAGCCGGGTTCTTCGGCGAACTTTGCCAAGATTCAACGACAGAAGGTTGAGGCGCTGCGTCAGATTCAATCCAAGATACTTTCTGGAAAGGTGGACCCATCCGATGTCGGAATGCTGCGAAAGCTTGAGGAAGATGTGGGCGAGGAAGCCATCAACGCCATACGGCAGAACGTCCAACCCTTGCAGCGGGCTGAAGAGATGGCCCGCAGCAACACCGCACTGGCGGCCAATGAAGCCATCATGGATGAGTTGGCCCAGGCCGCTGGGCCGGCTCGGCAGTTGTATCCGGAGCGCGTAGGAGCCCAAATGCGGGCTGGAGCGTTTGGTAAGCGGATGGCATTCGAAAATGAATCACAACGGCTCTATGGCCAAGCCTACGAGCTTCCCGGTGGCACCACCAAAATCATTGAACCGCCAAACCTCGCTTCCGATGCCCGCAAGCTATTAGGAGAGCAGCCTTCCGCCGACGTAACCACCATGGTTCCAACCGGGCGGGTTGGCCCAAGCGGGCAGCCCATTGTATCCGCTGCTACTCAGCGCGTTCCCTTAAATGAGTTTGTGCCGGAAGGAATCATGCCGATTCTTAAGCGACTTTCGAGTCTGAACCGGGCTAAGTTCTCGCTGCAGGACTTGGTGAAGATGCGCACAACGGTCCGCAATAATATCAAGCAAGGAGAAGCAGTGGCAGGGGTCGATACCCATTACCTTGGCGAGATTGAAGACCTCCTAACCAAGTCCATCAATGAAGGCACGCAGGCGCTGCCGACAGGTGAGCTTCGTGATGCATGGAAGAAAGCAAACGACTTCTACGCGAAGAACGTGGCGCAGTTCAAAGAGAAGAATGTGTCCAAGCTATTTCGGGACAACCAGACTGGAGCCTTCGTGCAGGATGAGGATTTGGTTCGCAACATTGGCCCCACAGAATACAAGGCGTATAAGGATTTCTTTGGCGCAACCTCTCCAGAGTTCGGCTCACTCAAGCGGGCGTTGGTGGATAGCTTGTTGCCGGGCGATGAACTGATTAACGCCAAACAGTTCCTGTCCAATCTGCGCGGCTTCACCCAGAAGAATCGCTCAGTGGCTGAAGACATCCTGGGCCCGCAAACAACTCGGAACCTGCAAGCCATCGGCGAGAAGATGGAGCAGGTGCAGGCTGGGGATTTGGTGGAGCGCGATGACATTGCCAATCTCCTGATCGGCGCGAACAAGAACAAGCTGCTGCAGAACTTGGACGGATTAGTGGATGCGCAGCGCAAGCTCAATACCGCTTACCGCAGCAAAATCATCAAAGACATTGCGGAAGGCAAATTAGGTCAGCAGTTCGATGCGGGCGAATTTGTTAATCGGATGTGGGATACGGCAAGCGTTGGCGAGATTAAGGCCATCAAAGGACAGCTTGCCAATAACCCGGAAATTATCGACGACCTGCAACGCAAAGCGGCTGAGCGGATTTTCCATCAATCCCAACGCGCTGCGGCTCCCGGTGAGGCGGCCAGGACGGCAGCAGGAGAACCATTTCATGCCGGTAAGGCATCTTCGGTGGAGCGCGTCTTTGGCACCGAGGAAAATAAGCAGCGGCTTAAGGAGTTAATCGGGGAAGAACGCATGCAAGATTTCGAGCAGTTGGCCAAATTGCTCAGAGGCGGCGAAGCGGCTGAATCAGCTTTTGCTGGTTCTGGTGGATTTGCTGCGCAGCAACAGATTCAGCGCATGCTTCGAGGTGGGCTGTTCAGTTACCTTCCTCAGTGGGCAGAACAGAAACTCGTTGCCTCGCTCTATTTCCTGACTCCGGTAAGGGCGATCCTAACCAACCAGATCGGGCGTAATCCGCAGGCCCAAGCCGCAGCAGTTCGCGCTGCCGTGTTATCTCAGCCGTTCATGTCGGCAATGGCGGAAGACTTCGGGGATAAGAGCAGCACGTTCATCGACAAGATTCTGGATTCAGTCGATATGTTCGAAGCGCAAGGCAGGCCAGGAAAAGCTGCGGTCGGCAAGCAGGATTGGGTGGAGCAACTCATTCGCGAAGCCGACAAGACTAATCCAAATCGGCAACGAGTATTCCCGATCCAATGAACCAATTAGCGCAGGTGCAGATATACGGACGGTTCCCCCAACCGAATCCGCTGCTAGAAAACCAGAATCTGTGCCTGCGTGTTTATTAAACCTATGCCCTACAAAAGCGGAAGGCATTGACACTCAAATTAGAGTCTGAATAATGAACGCATGCCACGGCATGCGACTCGGACAAGTTTCAAACCTGGACACAAGATGAGCGCGGAGTCGCGCCTAAAACAGAGTGAATCACTAAAATTACACCATGAGATCCATGGTCATCCATTGCTTGGCCATAAGTGCACAAGAGAATCAATTTTAAAACGTGCAGCCACTAGAAGACGGCGATGCTTAGGAAATCTAACAAAACACAAATCCAGAAATACATACTATTGGGTTGTGTTGACGCCAGTTGGCCAGCGTTACCAACATCGTGTGATAATGGAGCAATTCCTAAAGCGAAAGTTACGCAGAAACGAACACGTGCATCATAGAGACGGCGATGGCTTGAACAATAATATTAATAACTTAATGGTCGTGCCATCTGCCTACCATGTTCGACAGCATCTTTTAATTAACACATGGTCTAGAAAGTTTAAGTGTTGTATTGAATGCGGAACCCGGAAGCGCAAACACCTTGGACAGGGACTTTGCTCAGCCTGTTGGCAGCGTGAATACCAATTGAAAAAACACCGATTATAAATCTATGCCATATCGCAGCTCTCGCCAAAAACGTTTCTTTGAGATGTGCAAAAACAATCCCGGCGATGCCACCAAGGCGTGTCCGTCCAAGAAGGTGCTCAACGAATTTCACCAAGCGCAGTATCACCCCGAGACCACGACAGCGCGGCGTGCGCAGAAGAAGCGCGGCAACGTGAAGTATATGTGAGAGAGCGGGAGTGAGCCAGTAAGCCCACCCCCGCCTTTGCCTTTACGTCACGTGGCACGATTACGCAATGCCGGTGCTTCACTTCACTCTACTCCGCCAACGCTAAGCAATACTCGGCTTCGCCATTGCACGACTATACAACGCCTGCACACACCTATGCTACGCTTTGCCCGTGCGGCACCTGACATCACGACACTTCGCCCACGCATCACGCAGCGCCACCCTGCTTTGCCGTTACTCTGCCCCGCATAGCTCTGCCAGCGCATTATCAGACCCTGCTTCGCTGTTGCACAGCAGCGCATTGCCGATACTTCGCACCCCAACGCCAATCCTGAGCCTCGACAAGTTGCACACCGCCACTGCTCATCGTTACCCCACAACGCCTCAGCGTTGCTCTGCCATGCTGTGCCTAAGCGTTGCATGACATTGCCGTGCCAGAGCCAGACTTAACCATGCCGCCGCTCGGCAGAACTGTGCCTGTGCGCAACTGCGCTTCGCCCTCGCAATTCGTCGCATCGCGGCACTTTGCCAATACCGCTCAGCACCAAGCAAAGCCAGTGCTGTGCATCGCATAGCCTGACATAGCCGGTGCGGCACACAGCTTCGCCTAAACACTACATCGCATTGCCAGCACATTCCCGGGCCCTGCCGGTGCAGAGCTTCACATTGCCTTGGCCACGCATCGCGATGCTCTGCCTTTACTCAACTCGGCCGCTCGCCGCATAGCCGTTGCCGTGCGGGACAGTTCACCACTTCGCCTGTGCGTTTCCCAGCTTCGCCTCGGCGCCACATAGCGTTACCATGCCTGCACCGCACTGCGCTATGCCCTCGCCATGCCGCTGCGCGACCTCACTATGCCGGTGCAGAACCAAGCCTTGCCTGCGCAAGACCAGACTATGCCTTTACGCTGCTTCATGTTGCTCCGCCCTTGCGCGACGTTGCCATGCCAACGCCATGCCTCACGCTGCTAAGCCGCCGCGTCTTCCTCCCACTCAAAGCGGCCGAAGCCGCCTGAACGCCATTGCCCGAGGCCCTTGAGCTTGCCGTAGCTCAATGACCAGCGCAGCAAATCCTCGGTAATCTTCAGCTTGCTCTTGGCGTTCTCGCTCTCAAGCCATGTGATGGTGAACTCAAGGTTCACTCCGGCTGGGACTTGTTCGCTGGTCGCCAAGGCCACCCGGCTACCCTGCATGGTATCGCAACGCAGGGGCCGCGTAAGCTTGTCTGGATGCCCTGTGAGCGGTGCGCCATTCTGCGTCATGTAGATTCGACGTGGCTCGATGAAGATGAGCGAGTCCACTGCCCGCTTGTAGGTCCATTTGGTGAGTGGGCCGGCGAGTGAGTTGCCCGTTTCGCACGCAATCCCGATTGCCTCTTTCAGGAAGCCCTTTACTTGGTAATCCCAAAGGAATAGCCCCCGGTCGTCTCTGGGGAACACCGTCATGGCTTTCTCAAGCTGCAACTCGACCGGGAGCGCACGCAACTCTTCCTCTGCCTTATCGGCGTCTGGCGCCTTGGCGGCGATGAACTCCTTGTGCAGATCGGGGTTAGCCGATGAACTGCCCAACATGGGCTCGATTGTGGTGATGTAGACTTTGAGTGTTTGCATTTGGTTTGGTTGTTGTTTTTTGTTTTGGTTATCCGGCTTGTTGGCCCCAAACCAGGAGCCGCGTAGCCGAAAGTTGGTAGCCCAGGCAGGACTTGAACCTGCAAGCTCTAGCCTTCTGGCTAGTGACGCCGACAAACACAAACACACACGAATGCATGGTTTTAATGATAATGTCAGCCGCGTCTGCCATTCCGCCACTGGGCCGAAAACGCCAACCAGCCTTAAGCCTTAGTCACTTCATCGAGACTAAGAGCGGCTTGAGGTAATGCGCTACCTAACCCACCGCCTGCTGCTCTAGGGCTGGCTGGCGAAATTAAATCTGATTGCTGCGCACTCTCTCAGTTATGTTTGAAGGCATTCGTCGTCATCCCCATCTACCACAAACCTCACGGAGATGGCGCGTCCGCAATAGGGGCAGAACTTAAAACTGTTTTCGTTTGGTCCACCCACTGTGAATTCGAAGGCATTATTGCAGCCTGTTGACCATGGTCCATTTTCGTCAGATACCCATTCGCATCGCTTCTTGCTCACTGCCCCGACTCCTCCCCCTCGTAATTATCCTGCAACGTAAACACCACCCCAGGCGGCGGACTGTTCGTGACCTGTTTCTCCCAGAGGCCGATGATGCGATTGGCGACCCTTAAGCCCACCCAAGCTATCCCGCCCACAACCACGGCCCCGATGGCCACGGCCGGCACGATGCCAATCACCTCGGTTGGCTTGGGTTCCTCCAAGGGTTGAGTGACCAGCGCAATGTGCGGTTCCGGTGGCTGCGTGGGCTGGTAGGCCAAGAGCAGGCTAGGGAGCAGGAGTAGGATAACGTTCTTTTTCATGGGTGGTTTTGTGGTTGAGGATGAATTGTGTCCAGCATTGGCCAATGGCCATTGACCAGATGCCGATGCAGACGAAAACGTAATCCCGCCAAGTGAACTCTGTGTCCAGTAACACGAATATGGAGAGCACAAGCGAACCGCCAGCGGCGAGCCACAGTGTGATGTTATGTTTCATAGTCATTTCGAGGATCGCCCAGTGCCGGAGGAATCCCCGGCAGGGCTAGGCGTGGCGCCGTCATAGTGGAAATGGGCGCACGTCTCGCATTTCCATATCTTCCCGGTGGGATAGGCGCTCATGCCGATCTTGGAGCGAAAGGCGTGCAGTTCCTTCTCGGTCGCGAAGGCCATGCGATGGGCGGCGATGCAGAACGGCGGGGCCCCGGGCCATCTTGGCGTAGGTTCAAAGATGGCGCTCATGGGTTATCAGCTAAATAAACGATGACGGCCCCACAAACGACGCTGGCGATGCCGATGCTAGCCTTCCAATTCAGGCCAACCATGAAGACGAACAGCACGCCGTTTACGATGAACAGCAGACCGAGCATGTGCTTTTTGGTGGCGCTCATATTCCGTCTCCGTTCCCAGCCGCCAGATGAATCGCTTCGATGATGGCCTCTTGGATGTGAATCGCCAACTGATACGTCGGGGTAGGCCACTCAGCGATGCTTTTGCGCATCATGACCTCATGCTCCTGAACTTCATGTAGCCACACTAAGGCGGACTTCTTGGCGATGTCTCCGACTGTAATCTCGTTCCATGCGCTCATGGGCAGTCTGTGTCCGGGTCGTAATTGGCCACATCAGCCACAGTCAGAACTTCGTCTAGGCACAGATGTGGAATTCCTGGCGGTGGGTTTTCGTCCTCAGAACAGCAATACCAGCTACCAAAACACAGGTGGCACGAGAAGTGGCTTCCCTGATTGTAGTAGCTATATTCGCCACACCTGGGACACATCAGCACGGCGATATCTGCTGAGTGGCGGCCAGACTTCAGCGCCTCTATGACCATTGGATCTTTGTAGATGTCGCTCATACCTGCATCCCCAAAAGCTTCTTCAGTTGAAGTTTGCGGGCCTTGAGTTCCATGAATCTAGCAAAGTCTTCGTTGCTCCACGTCTGGTGCTCACTGTAGCTGTTGCGGATATCGCGCATCTTGGACTCGACGTTCTTGAACTCAGTATGCCCAATCACCAACTCGACGCCATTAGGCTTAAGCGCAGCCCGCCTCTCTTCCCACCTAAGCTTCCAGCCGGCCATCGCCATGCGCCAATTCTTCATCGGGCTCTTGCCCACCTTCCACCCCTTGCTCTCGTAATAACAGAAGAACTGCTCGGCTTGGCTGATGGGCAGGCCAATCTTGGCTGCGTGAAATTGCACTTCATCCATCGTTGGAGCTTTGAATCGCGCTGCCTTCATAACGGAACAATTGTTGCGAGATTAACGCAATGCTTCCATGCGGCCCATTCACTGAACGAACGTCGCGCTTCTTGGCCTTTGGTATAGCCCTCTGCGTATGTCGGCTCTAGTTCTCGTGAAATTGATTGATCCATTGGATGGCCTCCAGCGCCATGCCGCCAGCCCATAGTCAAGGCATCGAATATCTGGCGATTAGTCGAGTGGTCATTTTTCATTTCGCCTGCGCGTGTTTATAAGCCTTTAAGCTTACAGTCTGTACTTCCTTTTTTAGCCTGCCGCTTCTCCCAAGCGTCAGCGAGAAATGCCGCATAGCCGTGGTCATAACCGCGCTTCAGTGCGTTGCGGAAGATGCTGCCCCATGTGTGAGGTTTTCGTTTCATTGGTTTGGGTCGTGCCACCACCAAGAGACGTGAAGCGGAACGCAGGGTAGCAGGCAAAGCCACAGATCAACGCAGTTGCCCTGCCGCTTCCAGAACGCGCCGATCCAACAATCTTGCAGCTTAAACTCGAACGCTGCCCGCAGTTGGAACTGGGTGATTTGCTTGGTAAGGTTGAACGGTCGAGTGGTCATGGGTTGGTCAGTTTGTCGGCCTCTGCCTTGATTACCTCTGACGCCACATAGGCGGTGCTGAATCCTTTCGAGATGCACAATTCCGCCGCATAACGCAAAGCCTCAACGCGCACGGCTCGGATCATGTCGTGGACCGACTTTTGGTCGGAGTGCTTCCAGTATCCGTCCCACCATTCTTCGGGGGTCTTTAGTGTCATGGGTTTGGTATCCGAGCCTCCGCTGTGGGTATCTTTTCATCCTCGTCACTCCGGGGGACGTGACTTGTTGGCTGGTGGCGGCGAATCCTTGTCAGCCAGCGGCGGAACCGCACCTAAACGGCTCGGACGGGTCAGCGGCATGATTAAACGGTCGATATGGAGCACCATTCGGCCGTTGTTGTCGCGCAAAGTAGTTGAGCGAACGACGCGCTTTCCGTTTGGCAGCGTCACCCAAAGTTTCATGCATGTGGTTTGCATCGAATTGCGCGTCATTGACCAGCATCGTGAGTGTGCCCATTCCAATCCACGTCTCCATTCCAATCGAAGCGCACAAAGTCTTCAGCGTCCTGATTGCGCAGAATCAAGGTGCCGCAGTTGGCACCAGTTTGGTCAAAGACGGTGAATTTAGCATGCTGAGCATCGCGTGATATACAGCGGAGTTTGAATGATTTTCTCATAAATGATTAAGGCTTGTACAGCTTATAAGCCTGTACTGCTGTACTTCCCTTATAAGCTGTACAACTCAGGAACGCTTTGTTCCTTTGGTGAAAGCGACAGCTTTCCCTGCTTTTAGGAATCCAGTTCATTGATGTATTCGGCCCAGTGATGATCCGCCACCATTGACGGCGGTGCGTCATCCTCATAACGCGCTTGGGCCATTTTGATTATCTCCCGCAACACCTGTTTTTGGTTGTTTCGGAAACAGTAAAGCAGCGGCAAATTGAACTGCTCATACTTCGCCTTCTGCTTGCTTGTGGAACTTACCGAGACGCCCTTTTTGCATTCGATGATGCAGAGCGGCCGGTGATTGAGTGGCCAGAAAACCACAATATCGAAGATGCATTTTCTCTTGAACGTTGCATCACCGATGTAGCCTCTGACTGCCATTTTTGGGTCGAGCCCAGTCTTTTTAATTGCGCAGTAAAGCTCAGCCTGAATTTCGGGTTCAGTCTGTGTCCGACTGTAAAGTGGAGTGTAGTAAGTCATCGCGTTGTAATGGCCTGCATGGGAACCTGACTAAAAGAAAAACAAAGAACAGAAAAACAAAAGAACCCCCCAAGAAAAAATAGGGCAGCCCTATAGCCCATAAAAGAGAACAAAGAAAAAGAAAACCTCAGCCTCCATTTAATGAGGCTGTTCGTTTTCTTTCTCGTCTGATGGGGAGTCTTTTGTCCTCGCGCACCACTTACACCAGCACCCGCCGAAGCTGGGCCGGCCATGTTTCGGATCAACGATATCCCCGAATCCGGAATCGGGTGTTCAAAGAAGAAACCGCCGGGTGAAAAATCCGAAGCAGGGAGGACCCACCCTTGCGGGTGCCGGCGGTCAGAGTCGAAGTTACTTTGCCGTCGTTTCTGCTTCAAGGCGCTTTTCACGGCGCTTCCGATGACGGGAGCGTTTTTATTCCTGCGGCGCACAAGATGCAAGCAAAAGTTATTGGCCTTGTTCACAGGGTTATTCACAGGGCTTCAACGTCCTTGCGGATGGCCAAGTATTCGGCGTGAGCCTTCCCCCCGCGGGAGCAGCCCATATTTTGATTAAGTGGGCAGCAGGGAGCTAGGTAGATATGTCCGCCACGTCCAGAGCGACGTTCGCGGATTGGGTGGATCTGGCTGCCGCAGTTAACGCATGGACAGGTCAATGCAACCCATTCTTTGCGCTGTTGGCTGGTTGTTTCCTTGAATTCTAGCCTGAATCTTGGGTTTTTATGGCCTCCATCTGGGGCATAAATCTCGATCTTGATGAAGGGCAAGATTTCCAGGTATTTAGGATGGAATCGAATGCTCATGGCTTAATCTCCCACGGCGGCTTGGACAGCATCTCCTGCATGGCCTTCTCCATTGTGACCGGTGGCACTTGGTCGACCACCCTGGGCTGAACCAGCGCAACAGCCAAATCCTTCAGCATGTCCTCGGCCTTATTATAGACGTATTCAGGGCCGTGAGCCGTATAATCGCCATCTAAGCAGAGAATCCAGCCGTTTTGAACGCGGGTAATGGTAATCATGGCGCGTCCTCCGTCCAGCGGCCATCGGGCGTCACGCTCTCGACGATGCCTCGGTTCAGGTCCTGGGCGATCTGGTCTGCCAGATCTTCGTTCGCTACTGAGCAAATCGACTCGCCCTTGAGATTGTCATAGACCGCAAACCCATCGTCCATGCTGGGGTGGGTGGTGTAACGGGGGCGCTTGGGCGTTGGGGGCCGGATAATCTCCTCCCGGAGCACAGGGACGGCTTTGGGTGCAGTAATGCCCAGGACGGCTGACCCGCGCTCAGTGCTCATCAATTGGACGAGGATACGCCCGTCAATCAAGATGCTTTGGCCGATACGGCGTTTAAGGACGAGCATGGTTATCTCCAGATGACCCGCATGTTATCGGTGCCGCCCGGGCGTCGTTCGGTTTGATAGCCTAGTTCCTTTAGTGCTGCTTCTAAGCTTGCGGTGCAGCCGCCCAAGAGCAGGCAACTATTCCCACCTTGGCTGGCGGTGTATTTTATCTCAGCCAGTGCCGTCTTTAGTCGCTTCTCCCATGAGCGTTCGGTCAACTCTTTTGCTTCAGATGCGTTCATACACTTAGCGCCTCCACAGGCCGGTCTGTCGTTGTGGGCCAGTACGAGTTTTCCTCCTGCCATAGCGCCAGCAGGCCCATAAAGAGCCCGTGATAGTAGGAGGGCGGGCGGTCCCATACCTTCGCTTCCAAGTGGGCGGGCCCAGCGGAAGACACGGCGATTGAGATGATGCAGTCCACCTTGCGCTCAGGCCAGTTTGGCGGACAAGCCCCTGAGTAGGCTCCAAGCTGGATCGCAAAATTTGAATAAAAGTTGAACCGCTTGCGCTTGCTAATGTCTTGAGTCTTAACGTCAACCAGACATGAGCGGCCATCATTCAGGATGCAGTAATGGTCCTCGCGGCCAGCGTAACCTTGGCCCACGACAAACTGCTCCACCGCTATGGTCTTCCTCACCCATTTCTCGTACCAGCGCAGGTAAAGGTCGTAGCCGCTCGCCAGCTCAGGCGTCAAGGCCACCATGGGCACCATAGGTAGCTTGCCTACGAGGCTTTGGTGAAACTCCTGGATGAGCTTGTGCAGGGCTAAGCCTTTGTCGCGGGCCAATTGGCTGTGCTGATCCGCGTAGTATAGGCAGCGGTCGTAATAGGCATCGTCGGATTCGCCTGGGTTGCGGGGGGTGGTGACGCCGGCCTCCCATGCTTGACGTTGCAAATAACGCAATAAACCCTCTCCCTTAATCATTGATAGCACGGTGGTTGGGCTGACATAGCCATTTACCAATCGGGCCTCGCGCAGACCGCCGCTGATGAGTTTGCCATCGGGTGTGTAGTAGTGAGCGTTGCCCATAAGGTCATTCGATGTTGAGGATTGCCGGATTAAGAACCCCACCCGATTCATTAGCCTTCTCACCCTCGTTGCGCACTTGGGTATCGAGGTTGTGCCACCTGCGCAACTCCTCCCCATGCTCCCAGAAGTGGGCTAAGCCGCTAACAGCGCAGCCGTACATGAAGCCAGTGATGCCGTCCGTATCGGCCTTGTGGGATGTGTCCTTGGCGATATCAGCGATCTTCTTGCCGCTGGCCAATTCTTGCTCCATGAGGTTGGCCCACGTCTCGCTGAAATCAACAACGCCCTTCCCGTATGGGTCTTGATTGTTGGCTTTGTAGTCAGCGTAATCGGATTCGGTTCCTGGTTTTAGCTTCATAGGTTAGTAAGGGGTATCGGTTGAGTTGTCGGCTTTGTTTGCCTTGGATTGTTCCATGTGGAGTACGGCAGCTTTACATGCCTCGGAGAAGTCGATATCGGCCTGACTGGGTGGGCGCATCTTCCCATCTCTCCCCATCCACCCTTTAGCCTCAGTGTTGTTTTTCACGACGCCGTACGCCCTCTTGCTATCGGTGCGGAAGCATTGCCCAAGGGTTTGTGGCTGCTCCATGTATTGCGCCTTAGGCATCCCTTTAGGGGGTATCGGGCAAATGGCTTTCTGCCATGGGTACTCTTCAAAGTAATCGCCTGTCTCGATATCCCATTGCCACTCACAAGCTTGGCAGTGCAGGATGCCGTCGAAGTCCTTCGATAGCCCAACGTCCTTATGCCCGCAGTTGGGGCAGGCGACGTTCACTGGGGCCTTGTGGCCGGCGATGGTTATGGGCTGCTCTAGCCCTTCTGGCGGAGCCGGATAATCCGGATTGTTCTCTGCCGCCATAGTCATGACCGCTTTCTTGTGAGCCTCGAACTGAGCGGCCACACTGGGCGAGTTGCCAGCTACATCCTTCGAATAGTCCAGTTTGAAGACTTGGGTAGGGTTGCCCAACATCGCCCGAAGGTCTTCGGTGGGGAGAATCCAGCCCTTGTCTATGGCGTACTGGTGCCACGCTAAGGCGCCGTAGCCGGAATCAGCGGCTTCCATGACCAAACGCTCCTTGCAACGCTCCTGGAAGGCAGTGAGAGCTGCCGTGAGGTCTTTGGGCGGGGCCTTGGCTGGCGCTTTGGGTGCTTGGGCAGGCTTAACCGGTGCCGGGGCGGGCTTTTGAGTGAATTGAGGCTTCCTGCCCGCCGCTGCGTTGCCGTCATCGTCGTATTCGCCCACTGCAATGTTGAAGATCATCTTCAGCAGATACCGCATCCCATAGCTTACGGCTGAGCCAGTTGCGTGAGTTTTGGTCTGCACATCCCCGCCTTTGGCCCCTTTGCCATCGGCGGGCATCTCAATCTCGACCCGCTCGGTGTGGCCGGCTCGGTGGCTGACTCGGCACGTAATGGTCACTCGGTCTGGTCCTGTTGCTCGAGTACCAAAGGACAGGCTGAAGCCGTGGGCGGTGTAGATGGGGCGGACAGCGCGGTCCAAGGCGCCGTAGCTCACGTATCGGCTGCGGGTCTGCGGGTTGTCGCTATCGCGGGCTACAGGCTGCATTTCCGACTGGGCCGCGTTCATGGCTTGGTCATACTCGCTCTCGGCACGCTTAGCCTGCAATCGCTCAGCCATGGCCAAGAGCTTCTCCATTTTCTCCACGTCCACGGTTGAATCGCGGGTTGCGCGTTCGACCAGGGCAAGCATGGGCTCGATTTCAGGGCCACGAACTGTCACGCTCTGCGCTTGCGGTTGGCCGATTTCGATTATGGCCGGATTTTGATTTGTCGATGAGTCGTTCATGTCGTTTTTTTGGTTTAGCAACTACGAAGTCAACGGTGTAAGCCCCTTCAAGGCCGCAATCGCAGACACTTGGGCGAAGCTTCCACCCGTTATCAAGGATGAACTCATATACATTGGTGGTATCAATTAAGCCGTTGTGCTTGCCACGATTACGCAATCGAACTTGGTTGACTGCAACGATGGTTCTGCCGATTACATCACGGGTTCTCATGCAATTTTGCTGGTTAGTGAATCGAACTTGGCTCGGGCAGCCTCCAAAGTGCTGTAAGTCCAGCCCATTTGGCCCCATTCCTCGGGTGATGGGTACGCCTCGCCTTCCTCGACCCGTTTGCCGTGGAGCAATCTTTCGGGCTTAACCCTTATCTTGACCACTTCCCAGTGCTCACGGCTCACGTCGCGGTGTTGGCGCTCGACCAAGAGGACCATGCCACGGCGTTCAATGACCTTGTGGGCAAAACCGCTCTTAGTGAACTCTGGCGCAATGACTTTCATGCGGTAAGGCGGGTTAAAGCTTCCACGTAGCGGTCGGCCAGCCATGGTTCACGGCCCATCTCGATCTTGCATACCACGCTCACAGGCAAGCCCAACTCGCGGGCCATGGCCTGCAGGCTGACTCTGGCCTTCTTGCGCATTAAACGCAGGTCTTGCGGGGTCATACCTCAGACCCAGAGCAGATGAGTTTACGGCGCACGATCTTGGTCGCGGGCACCTCTTCTTCGACCTCGATGACACGGCAGGAATCAGGCGGAGCCGCTGCCCAGAGCCGCACCTTCATGCCGTCAATCTCAGCGTTGTAGTCAATCGTTGCGGTATCCCAGCCATTGACGCTCTTGACCCACTTACCTGCGTTGAGGGCCTTCATTACTGTCAAAGATTCCTCGCGGGTCAGGCTGTTGAAATCCAAATACTCGTTGTAAATGCAGCACTTAGCGGCGATGTCCTCCGGCAGGCTGTTAATCACGTCGGCCATGCGCATTAGCATGTCGAGTTCTCGCGTATATCGCTCTTTGGCTTCTGCAAGCTTGCGAGCAACCATGGATTGAGGCTTTTCGGGTGGAGGTGGGGCAACTTCGGGTTCAGATTCAGTGTTCATAGGCTGTGTGTAGCATAGCGGCTTTGCTGGCCGCAAGCTTATTCGGTTGACTATTTGTGCAAAGCGAGCTTAGGGTCTAAGGGATGAAGGTTAACGCGGTATTGAGCAACTACTTCGCGCTTCTGGGCAAGAAGGGCGGAGCCAGCAAGAGCCCGCGCAAGATGAGCGCCATTAGGGCCAATCTGGCCAAGGCTCATGCTAAGCAGCAGGCCAGGGCTAAGGCTGTGGCGGGGTAGGGTCATTGCAGCATTCCCTTGGCAACTTCCAAGCTGCCGGAATTGCGGTACGCTTGCCAGCAGCCCAGCGTGGGCGACCAGCGAAACCCGCAACTTTTAAGCTTGGTTCTCACGGCTAAGCCGAGCCTGGCGGCAACTTTCTCGGCAAGGGCGATGTCCTGTTCGGACATCTCCAGTTGCGTGATTGCTGGTGGATTTTGTGTCATATAACGATTCTTTCGCTTTATCTCTACGGTTCATCCGCAGAAAGGGCAGCCCCGCAAGGCTGCCGTGGTCTGGGGATTAAGCCGCGCAATCCTTACACTGGCGCGCAATCCTTACACTGGCATGGTTTGACGCTTAGCATTCTGCGCCGAATGTCCATGACGCTCCATTCGTGGATCGTATGGGTTGGCTGGCATGGATCGTCGTCCATGTCTGCAAAGCCTCGCTTGAGGTAAACCCATATGCCGTCATCATTGGGCCCATGACGCTCGTCAGAAATATCCTGAACCCGCGAATCCGTTGCCAGCTTACTCAAGTATGTGAGCTTTGGAATTGACGTGTATTTCACTTCCCGCCTCCCGTCCATCGGCCCGCCGGGTAGGCTTGCGCCGCTCCGGCGTTGGGGTTGTATTTTGTCGGCTCTGTGTTGATTGGGACTCTGTAAACGCATTGGTCCGTCCTTCCCCCCGTGCATGGATCACAGTCCCCGCATGCGAAGTAATTAGTCGCCACCATCCCAGTCTTTAGGCAACAACTGCTCAAGCCGTTGCTCAAAGGTCACTCTGCGTTGTGTCGTTGTGTTGCTCATAGTCTTTATGATGTTTGTTGCTGATGAGTCGTTCATCAATTGCCCCTCAGCATACACTAAACGGCTTTGCTGTCCATCCGTACTTTTACCTAACGTCTCTGGCATGCTTTGTGCCTCAAGGCTTGCGCTTACCCCGCTTTGTGTCACTACTTTACCCGCATGAATGTCACGCTTCCGACCGCTGCAGAGTCAACTATCGGCAACCTGCGCGGCGCACAAGCCGACCGCAAGCAACTCGTTGCCATGCAGCATTCCCTGTTTAACTTGGTCCAAGACGCCTCGCTTCCTGCGCATATCCGAGCTGCGTGTGCACGAGCTTGGTCTGACTTGCAAGAGCGTAAACGCATAGTAGACGGCAAGCCTTTGCCAGGCGCCTTAAGGCCTGAGCTTGCTGCCCTACGTGCCCTACGCTCAGGCCGGCAGTCAGCCCACAAAGCCCTGCTCGCAATCAACCCCGCTGACCTGCCTCAAGGCTCGTAGTACGCGTACTCGAGGCAAGGAATCTCTTCACCGCGCCCAGACCGTCCCGGCGTCCCCTACCCCAGGGGGCTCTTCGGGGAGTGGGTCCCATTTAAAGGTGGGCCCCGCCTCCTGTACGGGGAGTCTTTGTGCCTGTATAGCCTATAAGCCGTAATGCCTATAAGCCTATAAAGCGTAATGGGTATCGACACCTCACCCATCGAGGGCGATTTCGCATTCCAGACGTGGCGCTGGGGGCCTTTGCCCGCCACGGTCCTACACAGCGGTAGGGAGGAGGAGATGCGAGTAATTAAGCAGCAAGGACGTGGTTACGCCAGTCTGCGCCAGCCCGTTTGAAACACCGGTCAAGGTGACAAGCGGGGAATGGTCATTTAACGAGGCACCCGTATTATCGGACTGTTCCTGGCTGGGCTTGGAAGCCGGATATTCTTCAGCCGGGGTGTGCTCGGTTCGCTTCGAAGATGCTGTGCGAACGGGGGTCATGTTTAGAGTCAGTAATGGATGGTAACGGCCCGCATTTGGCGGGCGATGTGGCCGTGGGAAAAGGAGTAGGCAGCGCGGTTGCGTTCGAGGCGAGAGAGCTTGGACTTGCTAAATTTACGCCAAGCTTTGAGGTGCTTTGATTTTCTCCTAGCCATAAATCATGCCGTCTGCTCCTGGGGTTGCTCCTGCCACTTGCCGATTGTGCGCAAGAAAGCTTCAGAGCGTTGGGCTGCGGTGGCATAGAAAAGGGCGATTAATTCCATTGAATCGCGTGCCGCTGCTCCATCGAAGCGATTAATCATTTCCTGATTGGCCGGAGCCGCCAGCACCACTAATTTCAGTGCACGGATATACTTCGACCGCTCGAAATTGCATTCTATCATCAACTCCGCCTCATGCATGGCGTTGAGGTCGTTGAGATAGTCAGGGACATCGTGATGCAGGAGGAAATCGATATCATTGGTCTGCCATTTCTTCTTTTCGGCCTCAAGATTGAATCCGATACAAGCCTCCGCAATGGCGATTCGTTGAGCTTCAGGTTTCATGGATTAAAGGATTAAAGGGACAAAGAACAGTCGATAGGTGGGGTCGCACCACATCCTAGCTCCCGTGCTCCACTTACCGATGAAGGCGTGAAGGCCACGGAAGGTAGGACAAAGACCAGGGACTGTGCCTTTGGCGGGCTCACAACGCACCGCTTCTGATCGCTGTTCAAAGTAATGGCTGCAATGTCGAAGGATCCGACATGTCGGAAGCTTGGTTCACATGTTTTCACAAGGTCTTCCGGGCTCTGGGCTGACGAAGCCAATCGTTTGCCATTGCAGCCAAAGGGATCCGCTCGGCGGAGAATGAGGGAGGATGTGAAGCTGCCGCTCTTTCGAGCTACACCGAGCGAAATTGTTTCTATTAACAGCTTCACGCTGGCGTTTTACTCCTAAACCCCCGGGGTCTGGCAAGACTTATTTTCAATTGTTTGATCCGACAGTGCCGGCGTAGGCAATGCTCTTTCTCGGCCACTAGATTTAGAGACGAAGAACCATTCTCCGTCTCGCACGTAGGCTTCAGAGGGAACGGCTCCCCACGCTGTCCTTCTTTCTTTTCTTTTCGTCTTCAGTCGCAGGATTGGTGTGGTGGATTCACGGTTCTTTGCCAATTGCCCTCTCAAATGCTTCCCGCATTACCTCATCGGCGCATAGCGGGCAAAGTTTCCAGTCCCTGCCGCTAGAGGTAATTTTGACCTCAACGAACCATGGCATTGCCGGATTGGTTTTGTTTTCGACTCTTTTGGATGGGATGCCGGTTTTATATTTACCGCACTCAATCAACTCCTCGCACTGGTCGCAATACTCTCTGATCATATTACGAATGAATTGGTGCACCGAATACTTTCCACCCGATGATCACCAAGAGGATGAACAGGAGTAGGGTGCCTCCCAGGGGCTTGGCGGTGGCGGGGCCAGCGGGCCAGTTGCTCCACAGACCAAACACAAGCCACAGAAGCATCAAGATCCATTACACTAATGAAAAACGACATATAGGTGTGGGGTTTGTTGTTATGGAGGCAAATTACCGGCCCGCGCCATGACCCGGTAGGTGCGGATCTCGTTAGTCAGGCATTCGTCAAAGAAGGATTCTTCGGCGCCGCTGCCGTCGATTTCCGGTGGGCACAGGGCCCAATTGAGCATGTCGGGAGAAGAGTAGAGGCCGTAAATGAAATTGGTCTGAGTCGGGAACGAGGACCGGAACATCAGGCAGTAATTGGCCACATCGGGCCCACCATTGGCCAATGCGGGGGCTTGTGCGGGAGGGGTGGATGAACCCGGTGGGAGCAGGTGGCTAAAAGGCGAAGTCGGCAGTGGCTGGGTAGTGCGGGGTTTGATGAGCCTTAAATCTGGTGACCACGCCGTATTGGTGAAGAAAAGCAGATGATTGGTGACGTAGGAATGATGGGCGATGGTCGAGGCGTTAAGGAATGCCCCATCAGGCAGGTATTGCTGCACTGAACTCACGCTATTGACCTCAAAGAAGCTCTCGCCGTTGGTGGTGACTCCCGCTGGCACCGGGTTGGTGACCAGATTGACCCATAGCGAAACGACAATGGCTAGATTGGTCATAGGCATTTAATACGCCACCAAGCGTATCCGCACCTGATCGGTTTGGTTGTAGACCGCAATGAAGTGCAGGCAGTCTAGGCACAGTTGCCCTTGCTCCTGGTTTGACGTTCTGGTTTCACGAGATGGCAAATAAACGACTTCGCTCTGATTTGCAGTCCAATTGACCCCATCAGTGCTCACTTCCGGGAGCCAAAAGGTGGCGACAGGCTGCACGTAAATGTTGTTGGTGCGCGGGATGAAGGGTGGGGAATACCAGCAGGCGAGGAATTGACCGTTGGTGGGCGTTACCGGCACTGGGATAATGCTCTGTGCCTGCAGGGAAAGCCTAGCGAGCAGAAGGCCAAGGAGCGCGATCCATTTCATAGGGTCTGATTCTTGAAGGACTCCCAGCGTTTACGCAACTCCACAGATTCGGGCACGTTCAGGTATCGGTCGAATATGGTGATGGCTTCTTCCATCATGGTGGTCATCTCGGCCATGCGCTGCTTTGCCTGAGCCATCCATGGAACAATCTCAGGCGAAACAGATGCGCCCAGCGGTAACTCCATCAGGTTACCGATTACCTGAAAGTCCGGCATGACCTTGAGCGCGGACTCTTTCCATGCTTCCTGTTCGGTGACCAGTTTCCTTAATCGCGCAATCTCCTTATCCCGATTAGCGAGCGCATCAAAGAACGCAGTGGAATCTTTGGCACCTAGGGCAACCTTCAGGTCATTCCATTGCACGAGTTCCTTGCGCAGATATTCAATCTCCTCGCTCGCTGCATTTTTGTCCTGAAGTATGGCGATCTCCCGGTTCCACATTTTGCGCCATTCCTCATCTCGGATAGCGACGGCCTGATCGACGGCGTCCTGTTCCTGCTCAGTCATTTTTCCGGTGGATGATTGGTGCACTTGGGCAGGTGCAGGATGAAGAAGGGCTCGGTGAAGGACAGGTACTGGCAGTTGAACAGCGTCACAAGCTGCACCTGTTTGGGTTGCGATGAGGGTGGGGCGATGGCAGCAGCAGGGGTGGAATGGTCCTTGGTAAAAAGC